>Ga0134127_10000162_pt1 | contig 80211 bp, 69 predicted proteins | sample KB31753_FD_96459 | JGI IMG/M metagenome (GOLD analysis project Ga0134127, IMG submission 96459) | Terrestrial soil microbial communities with excess Nitrogen fertilizer from Kellogg Biological Station, Michigan, USA - KB3-175-3 | ecosystem: Environmental > Terrestrial > Soil > Unclassified ... | reverse complement strand
GTGGTCCATGAGGAGTCGGCGAAAGCAGTTACCAATTAACTCGGTGCCTGGCATCGCGAATTGACTCGAGCCGGCGTTGTTTCCTGCCTGAGCGCTGCAAGAACCTGCTGATTGCGATCGTCCGCGCACCGGCCGTGCATACACAAATTGCTAAATGCTTTCCGCGCGGCGGGTTGCGCCGAGGAAGGCATAGAGGGCGATGAAAACATAGGCGACGAACGGGACCGAATAGGCCGGGGCAACGTGCCCAAAGCGCTCCGAGACCCAACCCATCAGAGGAGTGAGTACGGCCCCCCCGATGATGGCCATCACGAGCAGCGATCCCCCGAGCTTCGTGTTGGGCCCGAGTCCTTTGAGGCCGAGAGCGAAGATGGTCGGGAACATAAGCGACATGAAGAAACTGGTGAGGAAGACGCACCAGACACCAAACCACCCGGGGCGTAGGACGCCGATACCGACCAGAACGACATTGACCACGCTATAGATTCCCATCAGTTTGCTGGGGGAAACGGTCCGCATCAGGTAGGCGGAGAAGAAGCGGCCCACTCCAAAGGCGGCGAGCGTTCCGGTCAAGAAATATCCAGCGACTTTTTCCGGCTGGTGAGCGTATTCCTGCACATACTGAATGAAGTAACTCCAGGTGCCGACCTGTGCACCGACGTACAAAAACTGAGCCACGACTGCGAGTAGGAAGTGGCGGTACTGGAACAGCTGGGAGAAGCTGCCGTGGTCTTCCGCGCTTTGTTCGTGCTCACTCTGAATCGCAGGGAATTTCGTGCGCAGAATCAGGAGTGCCCACACAATGCAAACTATTCCAAGCACCACATACGGTTTGATTACGCGTAAGCGCTCTGCCTGAAGGTAGGCATCATAAAGTCCTGCCGATTTTTTTAGCGCAATTTCGTCTGGAGTTAGTTCAACTCCGGAGAAGATGAATGCCGTTCCAATCAGAGCCCCGGTAATGGATCCGAAGGGGTTGAATGCTTGCGAAAAGTTGAGGCGCTGTTCCGAGGTGTCGGGGTCACCCAGTTGGGCGATGAACGGGTTGGACGCGGTCTCAAGGAAGGAGAGTCCGCTGGCGATCACGAAAAGCGCGATGAGGAAAAAGATGTACTTTCCACCAATCGCGGCGGGCCAAAACAGAAAACAGCCACCAGCGTAGAGAAAGAGTCCTGTGACGAAACCGGCCTTGTACCCGGCGCGACGCATGATCAGGGCGGCCGGCATGGCAAGGACGAAGTATCCAAAGTAAAACGCAGACTGCACCAAGCCCGCTTGCACGCGGTTAATGGCAAAGGACTTCATGAATTGACGGATGAGGACGTCGTTCAGGTTGTTGGGAATGCCCCAGAGAAAGAAGAGGGCGGTCACCAGAATGAACGGCACAAGTTGCCCGACTGGAAAAAGATGGTGCCGCGACTTGGAACCACTGGTTTTTTCGGAGCTAGAGACCTGCATTCAGGTGTTCTCCTCGAAGTCAGTGAAATGGAATCCTCGGGGACCAAGCCCCTCATCTTCTTCTTCTGCAGCGACAGCTCACGGTGCGACTGAACTTGGGGCTTTCCCGTTCTTCATCACCCAAAGGACGGCCGAAGGCTCAACTCACGTTTACCATAATCTTGCTGAACTGGCTGGGGTTGGTATCCCATTCGCGCAGGGCTTCCGGCACTTGCTCGAGCGGAACCACGGAGCTCACAGCTTCCTCAACCGGGAAACGCCCGGCCTCAAGCATGCTGATTACGCGGCGAAAATCCTCCGGCAGGGCGTTTCGCGAACCGAGAATGTCGAGTTCTTTTTGTACAAACAGACGCGTCTCGTAACTGACGAGCTGTTTCACATATCCAATGTAGACCACACGTCCGGTAAAACCCGCTTCCTCCACCGCCATGCAAAACGTCTCAGGCGAGCCAATGGCTTCAATGACCACATCAGGGCCAAGCCCATTGGTGAGATCGCGCAGAGACTCGTGAACGTTCTGGCTTCTTGAGTTGATGGTCTCAGTGGCCCCCGCCTTTCGCGCAAGGGCAAGTTTACCGTCATCGATATCGACGCCGATGGTGCGCGCCCCGGCGAAATTGGAGCCCGAAATCGCTCCCAGGCCGACGCCTCCACAGCCAAAGACGACAACCGTATCGTCCTTTGTCACCCGGCCACGAGCGACCGAGTGAAAGCCAACCGACAGCGGCTCGACAAGGCAAAGTTCCTTCAAACTGAGTTTGGATGGGTAGAGCTTCTCGGCAGGCATGGTGATGAATTCGGTCATGGCACCATCGCGTTGCACTCCGAGAGTCTGATTGAATTGACATGCATTCGGCCGGTTTCGGCGACAGGAGGCACACTTGCCGCAGCTGGTGTATGGGGACATGGTTACGTTTACGCCGGATGCGAGTTGAGGGTTCGAGCGGCTGCCTTCCACGATCGTCGCCGCAATCTCGTGGCCGGGAATGCGGGGAAAAGAAACCAGCGGGTTCTTGCCGCGAAAGGAGTTGAGATCGCTGCCACATAGTCCGACCAGGCGGACTCTGAGGAGTAAGTGATCGTTGGCGGTTGTGGGCTCAGGAATCGAGTCCACGATTGCGTCGCCGGGTTGTCGAATGAAGAGGGCTTTCATGTCGGGATTGCCACGTTGGTTCAGTTCTTATGTGAAACGCTGTACAGCATGCTTCCGTGCGAAGGCAGTTCCAAGTTGAGTGCATCCCGGGAGCCGAGATCTTTTCGTTCCCACAAGTCCCGCAGCTGGTAGCGATCGCCTGGCAATCCGAGATCGCTCCATTTGTAGCTGACCTTTTGCGAGTCGGCACTGATGTTAAACGCTGCGAGATAATGCCCGGCTTTGGACTTTGCCCGCCAGATCACGATCTTGTCGGTCGCAAGCACCGGTCGATTCTCACTCGAATGTTGATCAACGGCGAGCACTTCGGGGTTGGTAAGCAGAGAAACCGTCCAGCCATCTGCCGATGGTAGCCGTCCGCCAACCATGAGCGGGGAGCCGAAGATACACCATAGGGTCACGAAGGTTCGTTGCTCGTCATGAGTGAGGCGCGTTTGACGCGCTTCGCCCCATCCCGGCGCGGGACCGAGATATCCGAGAGGAAGCATATCGGCATCCGGCCAATGGCCGGACTGCCCCATCCCCGCCCATTTCGCTAAGCGGGGAAATTGGTCGCCAAGACCTTGTGGATAGTCAACATCGCTGTGCCAAATGTCCCAGATGTCGTTGGAGACCCGCCACAGCTGCGCGTACTTACGCATTTCCTCTACTTTGTCGATGGGTGCTTCGCCAGGGGAAAGGCTGAGCGCAATCGGCCGCCCGGTCTTATTCAGCGCGGTGCTCAACATTCGGATCTCATCCCCTTTATAGGGACGGCTTGAGATGCAATCAACTTTTATGAAATCTACGTTCCAGCTCGCGTACAGACGTGCGATCGAGTCGTAATAAGCCTGGGCGGCTGGTTTTGAAGCATCCAGGTCGTAGTTGTCGGGATTCCACGGGCATGTGCCCGACTTATTGGCGGCATCCGCTGCATGAAACGACGATCCTTGTATCGGCAGGTTCTTCTCGACTGCCTCCTTCGGAATTCCCTGCAGGATATGAATGCCGAACTTCAGGCCAAGCGAATGGGCGAAAGCCGCGAGAGGCTGGAAGCCTCTGCTTCCCGCAGCTGAAGGAAACCGAGCGGCCGGCGGAGTGTAGCGGCCGAACTCATCCATCGAAAATTTCGAGTCCTTGGAGTTCCCTGCGGGCTTGGGATTAGTCACAAACCATTCCATGTCAATGGTGACGTACTGCCAGCCGAAGGGCTTCAAGTGCTTGGCGAACCAATCGGCGTTGGCGCGGAATTCTTTCTCATCAATCGTGGTCCCGTAACCGTCCCAACTGTTCCAGCCCAAGGGAGGGCTTTCGGCAAGGATCACAGTCCCCGGCCGGGGAGATGAACTCGACGCCCCACTCTCTGCCGTAGTTATGCCCGGCACTGTGAGCAGGAGTAAGGAAAGCAAAAATGGCAGTGAACGAAGCATAGAAGTCATAAGCCGGCCATGGCTCGATACCCAAGGGCGGGCGCCCAGAAATAGTAACAAACTCAGCGACTTTAGCGTTGAAGAGCTGTTCTACCAGGCATGTTGCCCTCCTCCGCACAGGAAAATCTGTATCGACATACGATGCAATTCAGCAGAGCCTTTCAGAGTGCGGTTGGCAAGGGGAAGCAGCGTCTATCGTCAAAAAGGCCTTCCTGAAGTTCAACTTCGCAATCCCGCAATCTCAAACCTGGAATCTTTTCTTTGGACGCTGTGGCTTCCAGGCTTAGTCGAGGTTACGACAATTTCTGCTTACGAGAAAAGAAAAGGATCCGAGTAGATGAGGGTAACCGGAGCACTCATCAAGAAGCTGGTCCCGTAACGTTGTTGCCGCCTGCACGACTCTGCCAAGTCTCTCTCGAAAGGTGTTTCGAGGCCGTGATTTCCCGATAATTTTCGCGCAGTTATCTAATATTTATGTCACCTGACTTACATAATCGTATCCATTGGACTAGAATCGTTGGGCTGTATTTCCAGGGGGGTAATTCATGGCAAACTTGGATCACGTCTTACAGCAGCTTCGTGATGAGCGGGGCCGCAAACAACAGCAGTTAGAGCAGCTGGATTCGGCAATCTCTGTACTCGAAGGTCTTGGCGGAGATAACTCGACTCGTACTTCCTCACGAGCCGGACGAGTTGTTTCAGCCCTAGCCCGTCGGCGTATGGCAGCTGCACAACGAGCCCGCTGGGCGCGGGTCCGGAAGGCCAGCGGCAAGACTGCGGGCAAGCACCGGACATTGAGAATTCTGTCGTCTGATGCAAGGCGACGGATTGCAGCGGCTCAGAAAGCTCGCTGGGCAAAGTTCCGCGCCGAGAAAAGGGCGGCTTAACTTAAGTAGTCGACTGGTAAGAACAGAGGCACGGACTAGCTCCGTGCCTCTTTGTCTTTCCTCGCCCCGGCGTCAGGAGAGCTTGGCAACTTCATAAGGCGAGTCCTCGTGGGCTGACCTAATGGTAGGACGTTCCCAGGCCTCCGGTACCTCGATTAAGTCCACAATCGAAACGTCATCGGGAATTCGCAGACCAGCTTCGTAGATCGCGTTCAGAGCACGTTCAAATTGATCCCTGCCCGCAATGACCAGGGCGCCGCGAGCCTTAGCGGGTTCGGCGCCAACCTGATGGAGGGTTGATCCTCCAGTTCGTAATGCTCGCGCCAGGGGGTTCGGCGAGTAGTTCAACTCTCGCGCTGCAGCGGTAACGCGATCACGTGTGCTTTGTGGAATGCGGTCTGCAGCAGGTGTGTTGTTGAGTACTGCGGAGATGGTTCCAGGAGTTAGTCCCACATAGTCGGCAATGGTCTTTAACGTTACCCGCGTTTTCTTTGGGTTCATGGTAGTTCTCCCTTCAGAGGTCTAAATGTCAAGAAAGCGCCTGGCGAACACTCCTGCGCCTTCGGCCTGAGCCGCTCAGCTGAAACGATGTTGCTTTGATTTCCAGGACAACGAGGTCTAGTGATGGGCAACAGGGCGAGATTGAACCATTCGGGCCGCATCGAGGCGGCACAACTGTAGTTCAATGTGCCAAGGCACAACGCTCGAGTCCAATTCAAAAATTCTATGAAGCCCATTAGAGGCGCCCAGAATAACGTTCCCAGCGCAGGCCGCTTAGGCGATCGAGGGCGATGTTTTTCCTTCGCCGAGGGTCAGGAGAATCTGGTCGAGTTGGTCGAGGAGTTCCTGGGCTCCAACATTGCGGGCAAAGAATTTCAGAGTGCCATCGGGAAGGAATTGCGAACCGCGATTCATAGATACGAAAGTCGCCAGCTTGGCAGGATCGATGGGCGCATCGTGGCGGAACTTGATGCTGACGAGGTCGCGCTTGCGCTCGATAGATACTACGCCGGCGTCGACGGCTTTCATGCGCAGAGTCGCGTAACGCAGCAGTTGTTGCACAGCGAGCGGTGGATCGCCATAGCGGTCGCGGATCTCCGCGGCCACATCGACTAACTGGCGCTCGGTCTCGACTCCGGCGATGCGCTTGTACATTCGCAGGCGCTGGTTTTCTTCCGTGATATAGTCCGCGGGAAGGCGAATGTTGAGCCCGAGATTGAGCTGTGCAGCGGCTTGCGGCTCCGCTTCGCCCTTCATCTCGCGAACCGCCTGCTCGAGTAATTGGGTGTAAAGATCGAAGCCGACTGCCTCGATATGTCCGCTCTGCTCGCCACCCAGCAGATTGCCGGCGCCGCGAAGTTCCAGATCGAGGGCGGCGATCTTGAACCCGGCGCCGAGATCCGAAAATTCCTTCAAGGCTGCAAGGCGACGGCGCGCGATGGGAGTAAGTTCGATCTCGGCCGGGATGAGCAGATAGGCGTAGGCGCGGCGATTCGAGCGGCCCACGCGTCCCCGAAGTTGATACAGCTCGGATAGGCCGAAGCGCTCGGCGCGATTAATCAGAATCGTGTTGCAGAGCGGGATATCGAGCCCGTTCTCAATGATCGTGGTAGCGACCAGAATATCGGCCTCGTGATGCATGAACTTCAGCATCACCTTTTCCAGCTCCCCTTCGGACATCTGGCCGTGTCCGACGATGATGCGAGCGCGGGGCGCGAGTTCCTGAAGCTTGGCAGCGATTTCCGAGATCGTGTCCACGCGATTGTGAACGAAGTAGACCTGGCCATCGCGATCGAGTTCCTGTTCGATGGCTGAGCGGACTAGCTTTTCATCCCAACTGGCCACGACGGTTTGAACCGCGATGCGGTCTTTCGGGGGAGTCTCGATGATGCTCATGTCGCGTAAGCCAACCAGGGACATGTGGAAGGTACGCGGGATGGGAGTAGCGGACATGGTGAGCACGTCCACTTCTTTGCGCATTTGCTTAAGGCGCTCTTTGTGGCGAACCCCGAAGCGCTGTTCTTCGTCGACCACCAAGAGGCCGAGATCCGCGAATTTTACGTCCTTTGAGAGCAGTCGATGGGTGCCAATCAGGATGTCCACCTTGCCGGCTTCGACCCGCTGCAGGATTTCCTTTTGCTGCTTTGGCGATCGGAAGCGGCTGACCATGTCGATGGTTACCGGAAATGCGGCGAAGCGTTGCTTGAAGGTCTCAAAATGCTGGAAGGTGAGGACGGTGGTGGGTGCGAGCACGGCCACCTGTTTGTTGTCATTGATGGCCTTGAAGGCTGCACGCATGGCAACTTCGGTCTTGCCGTAGCCGACGTCGCCGCAGAGCAGGCGATCCATGGGCTGGGTGGTTTCCATGTCGCGCTTGAGATCGACGATAGCCTGCGCCTGGTCTTCGGTTTCGTTGTACTCGAAGGCATCCTCGAACTCCCGCATGAATTCACCGTCTGGCGGGAAGGCGTGCCCCTGTGCGGCCTTGCGCTGCGCATACAGCTTCAGCAGCTCTTCGGTCATGTCTTTCATCGCCTTGCGCACACGGGCTTTGGTCTTTGACCAAGTTGCGGTGCCGAGGTGATTCAGCACAGGCTTCGCACCTTCGGCGGAGCGATATTTCTGGACGAGATCGAGACGCGTGAGCGGGACGTACAACTTCGCGCTGTCTGCATATTCAAGCAGCATGAACTCAGCGTTGCCGTCTCCCTGGTTGATTTCCTTCAGCCCCTGATATTGGCCGATGCCGTGCTCGACGTGCACGACGTAGTCCCCAACTTGAAGATCGCGAAAGTCAGACAGAAAAGCTGAGGTCTTCGATTTCTGGCGCAGAGGACGAGAAACAATCGAGTCGGATTCATCGAAGAGATCGCGGGTGCCGAAGATGGCAAGAGCCGCGTCCGGCAAAATCATGCCATCGGGAATGTAGGCCTTAACGATGGTGGCGGCCAGCACATCGCCGGTGAAGTAGGCAGTTTCATCGGCATAACTTTCGCCGCCGCGGGTCCGGCTGCCAAGGCGGAAGGGCAAGCCGGATTCCGCGAAGAAATCGGCGAGACGCTCAAGTTCGCCAGTGTTTGGGGCAGCAACCAGAACGCGGCGGTTCTCCGCAATTTGCCTCCTCGCATCTTCCAGCATGGTGGGGATCGAGCCATGGAAGCGGGGGCTGGGTTGCGTATGGAATTCGACGGTTTCCGGACTGTCAGCGCGGGCGATGCCGAGATGTTCCAGATCCGCGCCGCCAGTTTGGGCGAGAGTCTCGCGCCATGCCTCGGGCGGGGTGTAAAGCTCGGAAGGGCGCACCAGGTTGCCGATACCGCTGCGTTCGTGGGCGTCTGTGATTTTGTCCCAAACCGAGTCGAGTTCGCTGATTAGGAACTCGGGTTCGTCGGCCAGCATGGCGGCATTTGGTAGAAGATCAAAAATTGTTCCCGTCCGACCAGCAACCGGTGCATAGAACTCCCATCCCGGGAAGACCGCGACGCCGCTCGCGCGCACAACTTCTTCGATCACATCGTCCCTTCCCGTGATTCGTTTTCCAGAAAGGCGAGCGCCGATGGCGCCGAGCAATTCCTCGCTGACCGGGGTCTCGGAGAGCGGAAGAAGAACCGCTTCGTCAACTGGAGACGACGAGCGTTGCGTTGCGGGATCGAACTTGCGGATGGATTCGACTTCGTCTCCAAATAACTCGAGTCGAAGTGGCCGTTCTGCTTCGGGAGAGTAGACATCGAGAATGCCGCCGCGAAGGGCGTACTCGCCGGGCATTTCGACCACATCGGTCGTGTTATAGCCCACCGAGTTCAGGTGAGCCGTGAGGGCCGAGGTGTCGACGGTTTCGCCACGACGGATGATCATTCCGAGGCCCGAGTAGAAGTCCGCGGGATGCAGGCGAGTAGCGGCGGCCAGGGCTGGAACGATCACGATTTCCGCGGAACCGGTTGCGATTCGCCACAGCGCGATGGCGCGCTGCTCCTGGATTTCGGGATGTGGCGAGAGATTCTGGAAGGGGAGAACGTCGCGAGTGGGAAGACATACGACGGAGTCTGCGGCCGCTCCTCCGACTAGCTCCGAAAAGGCGCGCACTACCGGCAGAAGCTCATCGGCTTCCTGGTTGTTGCGAACCACCATAATCAGCGGGCGGGCAGCACTCTTTTGAAACTTCGCGAGAAGTAGTGCCTTGGCCGGCGGGGTGAGTCCAGTTACACGAATGCGACCCGTGTTCGCTCGAAGGTGGGAGGTAACACGCGAGAAGGCGGGCAGCTTTTCTACGTCCGCAAAAAAATCGCGGACGAAGGACAGGACCATTGCCTGACTATTTTAGCAGTACCTGGCGTCCTGCCCTTCGCGCGCTTGGACCGAAGAATGCCTGGCCAAAACAGGAAGATGTCGAAGCAGTTGGAGACTCGACACCGCCCTGCCTTGGCCCGGAGAGCGAAAATCTATCGGCCAGAGCCGCTCGATCCGGCTCCGGAACCCTCGCCACCGAGTTCAAGCGCGAAGGTCTTCCCGCGGAGACGGATCTGGGATAGCGTCCTGGTTCCGTCGCTACCAACCGTGATCAACGCATTGTCATTCGGTGAAGGTGACTGGATCTGCACGACGCGGGCGCTCGTGGAAGCTACTTCCTTCTTGCCCTGAAGGATGCTCAGCTGGACCTGGTCACCGGAACCGTCCCATTGGATCTTGTAGGAGCCGGCAGCAAGTTGCTTTCCCGCAACCTGGGTCGGCTGCATGAGCTGAACGGAGCCTTTATTGACGGCGAATGCGCTGGTCGCAAGCAGAACCGCGCATGCCAGCACGAGATTCCGCAGGGATGTAACTCGATTGAAAACTGCTTTCACCACATTCCTCCTTGTTCCCGGCGAGGGAACTGCTGTAGCGGCCGACCCCGGCTTGCTTTCCGCCGGCTCAGGCATACAATGCTTCGGGGATTTGCAGGCGAATGTGCAAAGTCACATTCGACACGCGCAGGAACTGCCTTCACTTGGCCGCCAAACCTAACGTGAGGCAGTTCCTTCCCCTGTTCTTGTTCAGATTACGGCGCAGAGTTCCCTCCACGCGTCTACTCGCTTTGAATACGTGAAACGTCGGGTGCCGGTTCCACGAAGCCAGCGATAACGATTGGACGGCGAGCTGCAAGGCAGGTTAGCGCCGTGTAGTCGACGTGGGACAACTAGCGGGTTTTCTTCTTCGAGGCCCGCGGTTTCGGTGAGGAATGGGAGGTCTGCAGTAGGACGGTGGCATGGGCGATCGCGGCATTGTCGGTTCCCATACCTTCAGGGGTTTTGGCCTTAATTCCAATCTGCCCCGGAGAGATCCCCAGCAATTTAGCAATATGTTCGCGAATACGAGCCGCGTGGGGGCCGATCTTTGGCCGGGCCAATATCAAAACGGAGTCGAGATTGGCGATTTCGTAACCTGCCATTTTCATTCTGCGCTGGGCCTCTTCAAGGAAGACGGCTGAGTCAGCACCTTTCCAACGCGGGTCCGAGGGCGAGAAGAGCGTGCCAATGTCGGGTGCCGCGACTGCACCGAGCACGGCGTCGGTGATTGCATGCAGAAGGACGTCGCCGTCGGAATGGCCGCCGAGACCTTTCGGGTAATCGATATCGACGCCGCCGATTCTAAGCGGGACGCCAGCTTTGAACTCGTGTGAGTCCCAGCCAAAGCCGATCCGGAATGGAGGCGACGCGGGAGTTTGTGCGGAATTCATCGCATGCAAGTTCGACGCAAGGTTCTAGTGGGGTAACGATCTTACGTCATGACAGTGTACGTGAAGCGGAATGGCAGCGCCTATAATTTGCGGATGCGTCGAGCGCTAGAAGCTTTCCGACTTCGCGTGCTGTTGCTGCTGGTGTTAGTAAGTTGTGCGCCGGGTCAGCAGCAGGGGCAATCATCCGATCAACCTGAGATCACGAGCAAGGAACTTCCTGCCGCGGATTTGTGGAATCCTTACTCCTTCAGGCTGGAGACGAATAAAGGAACAGAGAATCTGAATTGGCGAATGGTGGGCGGTTCCCTCGCGCACAATCTTCAACTGCGGGAGCACGGAACGATCGAAGGAGTCGCGAACGAGTTGGGCACGTTTGATCTTACGGTCATTGCCGTGGATCGGAACGGGGCGTCGACAATGCCGAAGAGATTCACTCTGCAAGTTGAGCCCGCGTTGAGGGCAGACTGGGTGAAAAAGTCGCAGGTGAACGGCAACCGCATTGATGGTTCGATCAAAGTTTCGAACACTACGGGACGGGATTTCGATTTGACGTTCGATGTGCTTGCGGTGAATGAAATTGGACGTGCTACCGCGATTGGATATCAACATTTCACCTTGCAGAAGAACACCCGAGATATGGAGCTGCCCTTCGGCGATACGCTCGCGCCCGGCAGTTACTTGGTGAACGTTGATGTCGTGGCGGAGGAGCCGGACTCAAAGATGATTTTTCGTGCGCGGATGTCAGCTCCCAATCAGACGATTGTTCCCGTGTTGTAGGACATCGCAGAGGGCGTGGCGGTTCGGGGAGGAGGATCCGCTAGGAGTAGGTAAGCACAAAAATAAGAGTCCCGGAGTGATGTTGATCTCATTCGTCTCGGCCAGTAGCTCGCTTTAGACCCTCGCCGACCTGCTTATTCGCTATCCTTGCGGACCGCGTGCAAGCGATCTGTACTCGGGCTCCGGGCTTACCGCCAACCGGATAAATCAGTTCAACGCTTCGGGACTCTATCCTGCCCTTGACTGGGTTTCCTGTTCTCCTCGACCAGCGCTTTGCTATAGAGCCTCACTGGCCCTCCTTTCGTCATCCTGCCGGAGCTCTGTACGCGTGATTTGCTGGTTGCCCAACTTCTCTCGCGTTAGCACTCTGGCAGTCTGCGGAAGGTGACCTCGTTTGACCCCCGGACGCCGCACCAACCGGAAAAACTTCAGAAACTGTCAAAGAACAATTGTGTTTTACTCCTTCTATTTTTTGGGTCAACAAGAAAAACGAAAATCTAAATGCTTTTGATTCAATCGAGTGCAGCTCATTCACAGGGCTATGCTGCGCGAATGGTGCAACCGTGAATTCTTGGATTGGGCGGCAATCCTTGCTGGGTGCGGATTTCCACGATTTCATGCGTGATTGCGCAGCATGGTTTCTTGGGATTGCGAGGAAACGCCTGGTTTCAGGCTGTGAAAATCTAGCGAGGATCCTTGCTGGACAAGGCTTTTCAAATCGCCACCATATCCACCGCCGCCGCGATAAACAACTAGGGAGCCAGATTGGGGAGTCTCTCAATGATTGGAATTTGCTCTGCACAGCGAGGATTTGAGCGATTGGACCCTAGAATTGTGGCAAAATTCGTCTTCCGAGAGACAGTACGCAATGTCGCGGGCGCAGGGAATCGCACGGAACGAATGTTCGGCCTTCGAGGAGAACGAAATGGATAATGCCAGCGCAGCGCAGTCGGTCAAGGTTGTCGAACACAACGAAAATGTTGCCCGTCAGGGTCAACAGCCGGGGCAAAGCCTGATTGCCATTGGCTTGCTCGGCCTCGGCGTACTGGCACTTAAGTATGGGGATTTTGCCCTGGTGTGGCAGCCGGTGCCGGACTGGCTCCCGCTGCGCCATGCGGCTGCCTACGGTTCGGGCGTACTGATGCTTTTGCTCGGCATTGGCTTGCTGTTCAGAGCGACGGCATCGCTCGCGGCGCGGGTCCTTTTGCCCTATCTCTTGGTGTGGGCCTTGCTGAAGGTGCCGGCATTGTTTGTGGCGCCGAAGATGGAAGCCGTCTATCTAGGCCTGGGAGAACTTACGGTCTTGCTTGCCGGGGGTTGGACGCTCGCTTGCCGGCTCGTAGAAGTCTCGCCCAATTCGAAATTACGATTTCTGGCGGGCGAAAGCGGCATTCGGGCGGCGCGGGTGATGTTTGGCATTTCCGTCATTCCCATTGGGCTATCGCATTTGTTCTATGGACAAGCGACCGCCGACCTAGTTCCAGCATGGCTACCGTACCGCATGGGATGGGCTTATCTGACCGGTGTGGGACAGATCGCGGCTGGACTTGGCGTCCTGTTCTCAGTGCTGCCCTGGCTGGCGGCAGCCGCCGAAGCTGGAATGATCACTTGCTTTACCCTGCTCGTATGGCTTCCCGCCATTGGGCGCGCCCCCCACGAACGCCTGAACTGGACGGCGTTCTTTATCTCGTGGATTATCGGCGCAGGTGCGTGGATCGTGGCCCAGAATGTTCCCAGAAGAAGAAAAGGAACCCACAGCTAACCGAAACGACGGCCTGCCTCAGACTGCTGTCGCCGTCGCGGGTTCTTCAACACTGGCGGCGCGCAAGAACCGAGCCGCCTCTTCGGGAGGCGTGGGGTTGATGTAAAAGCCCGTACCCCACTCGAACCCGCCGGTGCGCGTCAACTTGGGAACGTACTCAATGTGCCAGTGATAATGGTCGTTCGCCGGGTCCTGCGTAGGTGAGCTGTGAATCACCAGGTTGTATGCGGGATTGTCGAGCACCTGGTCAGCCTTATTCAGGAGCACACGGATCGCTTTGGCCAGGTTCTCGAACATGCGCGAGGAGGAATTCTCAAACGAAGACTCGTGCTGCTTAGGCAGAATCCACGTCTCAAACGGGAAACGCGGAGCATACGGAGCAATCGTAACAAAGTCATCGTTCTCCGCCACCAACCTCACGCCGGATTCGGTCTCCTGTTGTACGATGTCGCAGAAAACGCAGCGCTCTTTGTAGATGTAGTACTGCTTGGCGCCTTCGATCTCTTCGGCGACATAGATTGGCACGATGGGCAACGCAATCAACTGAGAGTGGGCATGCTCGAGCGATGCACCCGCGGAGTCGCCGTGGTTCTTGAAGATCAGGATGTACTTGAAACGGCGATCCTTCTTTAGATCAAGAATGCGGTCGCGGAAGGTCCAGAGCACGTCTTCGATCTTTTTCGGTGGCAACGTTGCGAGGCTGGCGGTGTGGTCGTTGGTCTCGACGATCACTTCGTGCGCACCGATACCGTTCATGCGATCGAACATGCCCTCCGCCTGTCGGTTCAGGTTGCCCTCAATGCCGAGTGCGGGGAATTTATTAGGTACAACTCGCACCGTCCAGCCGGGTGTGTCGCGTTGGGGCGGAGGCCCTCCGTTGTGGCTGGGACGATAAGCCTGGATTTCGGGTGGAGTCTTGCTTTCGTTTCCGTAGCAAAAAGGGCAGAAGCCGCCCTTCATTTTGACAGCGTCGCGGGCGAAATCGGTGGGGCGTTTGGCGCGATCGGTCGAAATAATGACCCAGCGCCCGACAATAGGGTCTTTTCTCAGTTCCGGCAATTTAAGTTGAATCCTCCGACCCGCTGCCACGCCGGGCTGTTGTCCATTTTACGATGAGAAGGTGGCATTCTGAAACCACTCAAAGTTTTGATGCGCGAATCAACCCTAAACCAGGAAATGCTCGTTGGCGAGGGAGTGCAGACATGGCTTAAGGGGGCGGGGCGAAAACGCTTGAAATCCGGAGAGTCTTACCGCTGCGAGTCATGGCCGTTACAAATAGAATGATCCGTTATGGAAGTCGCAATCCTCCTGGTGTCCTATGACTGTGGCTACTATCGCAAGCGAATGGGACGCGGGCCTGAAAAGATCTTTGAAGCCGGCTTAAAACCTCTGTTCGCGGAGATGGGAGTCGCATTCACGGCTGAGGAGATCGTGCTCGAAAGCGAGTATCCCACCGAAATCAGCGCTGCTTTTCTGCTGGCCCGCAAAGTCGCCGATCGCGTGCGAACATGCCGGGCAGCCGGGCAGTTTCCTCTTGTCCTGTCTGGCAACTGTAACGCCGCCCTGGGTACGGTGAGCGGCTGCGGAACAGACAACACCGGAATTATTTGGTTCGATGCGCACGGAGAAGCGACCACGCCGGAGACCACGAAATCCGGCTTCCTCGATGGGATGCCAATCAGCACGATTCTGGGCCGCGCTTGGCAAACCTTGGCAAAAACCGTTCCGGGATTTTCTCCCGTGCCCGGTCGACGAATCTTGCTGCTAGATGCCAGGGCGGCCGAGCCCTGCGAAGCCCTGCTTTTGGAGGAACTCGGAGTCAGCCGGCTCTCGAAGCCTCATGAGTTGCCAACCAAACTCATCCCCATCGCGAAGCAAGTCCAGCAATTCTATCTGCACGTCGACCTTGATGTGCTCCAACCTTCGGTTGCGACGGCCAATCAGTGGACTCCGCCGGGAGGAATTACCGTTGAGGAACTCATCAAGGCACTGGAGGAAGCGCGACGAGCCACAAAAGTAGCTGCCCTCGGCATCGGCTCCTATGATCCTGCGCTCGATCAAAATGGCCGCGCTCTCGAAGCTGCGGTGGCCGTAGTTCAGGCTCTCTTGGCTTGAGCCGACTTCGATCCTATCTAAGCACTTTGTGCATGGAGCCTTCAGCGGCTTGACTCCCCTCCCGCTAATAGATCAATATTGACACAGTCATGACTGACCTAATAATCTTAGCTACCCTACTGCCGGGTGCAAAGCACGGGTATTCGCTGAAGCGGCAAGCAGGGTTGATCCTTGGCCAGGAGAATCTCCACAACAACCTTGTGTATCCCCTGTTACGACGCTTTGTGGCGAACAAATGGGTGACCAAACAAGAAGTCCCGGGAGAAAGAGGACAGAGGCGCCAACTGTATTCCTTGACCGCTCTCGGGAAAAAGGAGCTGATCTTGCGGCTGAGCAGCTTCAGCGAGCAAGATGCGCGCGAGTCCGATGAGTTCCGGGTTCGCGTTGGGATGTTTCAAGTCATTGAGCCCGAAGCTCGCCTGCGTATCCTCGATGCAAGAGAGACGTTTCTGAGGTCCAGGCTGGAAAAGCTCTCGGCCATCGAAAAGAACTTCGATCTCGATCGTTATGCGGGAGAGGTCACCCGACGCTTTTTTGCCGAGAGTGAAGCGGAGGTCAGGTGGATCGAGCATCTGCGACGAATTTCCAAATGAGGATTGGAAGATGAGCTTCCGACAAATGACGCAATGGCCAATTGAGCTCCTGCCCTGGTACGCATTCATAATTGTCTGGATTGTGGCCGCGCTGCGGGTAAAGACGACCAAGGCAGAGGAGCCATTGTGGTCTCGTCTGGGATACGGCTCACTGATGGTAGCTGGATTCTATCTGCTGTTTTCCGAGCATTCGGCGGTAGGCCTGCTGGGAGAGCGCTTCGTCAGGACGTCCCAGTGGGTAGCGACGGCGGGAATTGTGCTGACGTTTGCTGGCGTGGGGGTTGCCATTTGGGCACGAATCATTTTGGGTGAAAACTGGAGCGCCCGCGTGACCAGAAAAATCGACCATCAATTGGTAAAGTCGGGTCCCTATGCCTTTGTGCGACATCCTATCTACTCCGGCTTGCTGCTTGCGACGATTGGTACTGCTATCTTCGTCGGGGAGTGGAGGGGAGTGCTGGCGATCCCCCTCATTCTGGCTTCGGAAAGCATAAAGGCCCGTAGAGAGGAACAGTTCATGGCGGCAGAGTTCGGGGACGACTACGAAGAATATCGGCGGGAAACTGGGTTTCTGATCCCCGGATGGTAGTGCTGGGATTGCTCCAAAAACAAGAAACGGCAGGGCCGACCCCCTGCCGTTTTCGAATTCTGAAATTGTTATTTGCCCCGATTGACGGCTTTCTTCAGTTCCGCACCGGCAGTGAACTTGGCCACGCGGCGGGCCGCTATCTTGATGGTCGCGCCAGTTTGGGGATTGCGACCATTGCGTGCCTTGCGTTGCGAGATTGAAAAGGTTCCAAATCCGATAAGGGCTACGCGGTCACCCTTTTTTAAGGCGCCAGTGATGCTCTCAACTGCGGTGTCAATTGCGCCAGCGGCCTGAGTCTTGCTGATTCCGCAGCCCGCAGCAATGCGGTCGATGAGATCTGCTTTGTTCATAAGTATCTCCTGTGGAGTTCTTCCTTGTCTCAGCGAGGATCTGCTGCGGGCGCACCCACGGCGCCGCAGGAAAACTTGTTTTCGCTGAATTGGAAACCCAACGCCAGCTATTTAGCGCCTGCATTTTGCGAAAGTCAACTGTGAAAATCCGCGCCAGATGCCGAGTTTGGGTACAGGGGTATCGGAATGAACCGATGCTGGCGGGAATTCACGTGCCACCACCGCGATACCGGGACGAACAGAAAATCTCTGGCCCTTTCTGAGACGCTAACCGGCGATCAGCGAGACATCTTTGCAGGGGTGGTGAACTGGTTTGGGCCGCATTCTCCACAAGGATCTCCTCAGCTCCACAGAATGTGCACAGAGCTTCCCGGCTCGGCACTTGCGAGAAGCGAGGGCAGAGTGCAAAGTGGAATCAGAGCTTGTGATGAGAGTGTCCTCGGAAGTTTGCCCCGTTTGCGGTGGCACGGGATGGAAGTTTCGCGACGAAGACCGGCGGGTCAGCCGTTGTGAGTGCCGTCTGAAGCGGAAAAGCCTGGCGCTGGTGGCCGCTGCGCGAATCCCCAAGCGGTACGAGCATTGCGAGCTGTCGAATTTTGAATTCGAGGGCCCCCATCGGAATTTGGTGTCCGCTCGTATGGCCGCCTGCAAGTTTGTCGAAGAGTATCCGCTGGAGAACTCGGGGCTGCTGCTGATTGGTACGGTCGGTGTCGGGAAGACACACCTGGCCGTGGGTATCATCAAGGAGCTGATCCTGAGCAAAGGGATCGCGTGTCTGTTCTATGACTACCGCGAACTCCTGAAGGAGATCCAAAATTCTTATAACGACTCGGTGAAGGCCACCGAGTTAGAGGTCTTGCGTCCGGTATTTGAGACCGAGGTATTAGTGCTAGACGAACTCGGCGCGGTGAAACCGAGCGAATGGGTGTGGGATACCGTCAGTCTGATTCTGAATACGCGCTACAACGACAATCGAACGACAATTATTACAACGAATTATCCCGACGATGCCGCGCGTGAAATGCCCGGGAATTCAGAATTTCTGCGGGCGCAGCGGGCTGCGCGCAGCGAGACCTTGGGTGACCGGATCGGAGAGCGGATGCGCTCGCGGCTGCATGAGATGTGCCGCATCATCAAGATGGAAGGCGCGGATTTTAGACAGACGTTTAAGAGCGCGAGCTTCCGTTAAGCGTTAATTCCCCAAAAACGCAAAAGAGGCGTAACCGGAATCAGGCTGGGTTTTCTCGGCCTAACTGCGGCATACCACTCCCGATCCTCGAAGAGGCCTTTGGGACTCGCCCGCAACGCCTCTTGAGAGATTGGCCCTCAGTACAATCGGAAAGTGACTTCGACATTGACCTGAACCGCGACCGGCCGTCCATCTTTCATTCCTGGAACAAAGCGCCACTTCTGAACCGCTTCCACGGCTTTTTCGTCGAGGCCCATCCCCAAAGAGCGGGCCACTCGAATCTGGCGGACCTTGCCCAGGGGGTCGACGATCAGCGAGAGCACAACGTTGCCTTGATACTTTATCCGGCGGGCTTCGTCGGCGTACTCGGGATCGGGATTGTAGATGACATGCGGTGCAGTGACTCCGTTGCCGGGAGGGTAGACGCCACCTCCGTATCCCCGTTCCAAGCCGGGACCGTCGCCGAGCCCGTGGCCCGTGCTAATTCCAGTTCCTACGCCGTCGCCAATGCCGCCGCGGTTTCCTGTGCCGTTCGATGGAATCACTGCATTCGGCGAAAACAGATCCCCGGGCTGCTTGGACTGGGGAAGCTTGAGATCCGGCGGCCCGATGAGGGTTGCATCTCGTTGAAGCTTCGGCTTCTCGACATGGACCACGATGGCTGGCGGAGCGAATTGGTCATCCGCGAACTTTACTGGCGTACCGCGGCTAGCGCGCATGGCGCTGCGATCGCCTCCGCCGCCACCGCCCTTGGCCGCAGGCAGCGGTGTATAAGTCAGTTCCGACAGCAGAGTGCGCTTTTCGACCAGAGTCACATGCCCGACCCAAATCCCTGAGGCAATGAGGGCCACGACGGCTGCGTGCGACAGAAACGAAAGGACGAGACTGCGGGGGTCTGCAGGGAGAACGGCGATTTGGCGGGTAGAGAAAGAAGGTACGGATGGTTGATTGAGTGATGGGAGAATCTCGCTGCTTGCGTACACCCGGCTGGAACGCAAAGACTCGGCTTGCTCCAGGAGTTCCTCTTTCAGGCGGGCGCGGAATTCTTCACTCGGCAAATACGGCAAAAGGCGAAGTTCGGCCGGGACCTGAAATGGCACATCAAGCGGGGCAGGCTCAGACAACGTATTCCTCTCGATGAACCCATCAATTTCGCGATCGAGTTTTTCTGCCAGCTCTTCCCGGTTCATATCGTTCCTCCAAGGCGTTGGCGCAGGTTTTCGAGGGCCCGCAACTGCAGTTGTTTAACCGCCCCTTCACTGCGGCCGAGTTCTTGCGCGATCTCACGAATGCTCTTCTGGTCGACGAAGCGGCGAACGATGACGCGCTTCTGGTCCGGCAAGAGCGATTCGACCGCTTTCCCAAGCATCACGGTGCGTTCGATTTCATCGCCGGCGCTGCTTAGGTCGCCGAGTTCTTGCGCAGAGTGTTTACCCAGCTTTTCCCAGTGTTTCGCCAGAACATTCGCAGCGATGCCATATAACCAGGCGACAAACGGGCTCCCCTGCCATGTGAAACTGCGGATTGAAGCCAGTGCCTGGTGAAAGACCTCGGCCGTGAGGTCTTGTGCTTCGTCGCGGGTCGAAACTCGGCGAGCAAAGAAGGCATATACCCGCACAAAGTTCTGCTCGTATAGCTCGGCAAACCTGGCCGGCTCATTTTGCGCCGCTTCGATCAGCGGCCGATCGTCGGAATTGCCCTCCAGGGTCCTCACTGCACTCTCCGCAGTTCGTCTTTCTGGGAGGTTTATGGACGGCGGAAGGCGAAAAGTTACGCGGTAAAGCACAGATTGTGAGATGCGGGAACCAGCGCCAGCCGCTCTCCAGTTGGTCGAAGTAGGCTCCACCGCGAAAGTCTCGACAAGAATCTCCGCCCCTCTGGGCTTGATTGACAGGGTGGCTTCAGGAATGTAGATTCAATTTGCTTTCAAATGCGTTCGCGCGTTCTTGGGCATCGACCTGTTAGGTCCCAGCACAGGAACAGGGAAGCGGGTGCAAATCCCGCGCTGCCGCGCAACTGTAAGCGAGGACATGGCCTCGGGCCACTGGAGAAATCCGGGAAGGACCGAGGCTGGCGTGGATGCAAGTTTGGCGGGCGAAGGGTGCCCGTCCTCTACGAACATCCTTACTCGCGAGCCAGGAGACCGGCGCGAATCGCACAACTCAACCCCTTTCGCGAGTAAAGGAGGAAGTGATGCGTTTTCTCTCCCGGCCCCTGGCCATTGTGGCCTTCTCTCTCTTCTCAACCATTGCCCTGGCTTCTGAACTCACCATCAAGGTTGTCGATCCATTGCAGGCTCCGGTTTATGGAGCGCAAGTCCAGTTGTTCGGGGAAAATTCTTCGCGTCCGATCGCGATGAACATGACCTCTGCTCAGGGCATAGCGGTTTTCAATCACCTGCCGGACGCCCGTGTGCAGATCCGAGTGCTGGCGGCAGGGTTCGCGGAGGCAACGCAGACGGCCTCTCCAGCAGCCGAGCAAACCAGGATTACCTTGCATCCGGCAGCGGCGACCGAGACAGTTGTGGTATCGGCGACCCGCACCCCGGTTTCGACCGACGAAACCGGCGCCTCTATTGCCTTTCTCGGCGGGGAAGAACTCTCAACCCTACGTCCGGTGGGTGCGAACGATGCGTTACGTTTCCTTCCGGGCGCGATTGTTTCAACCGCTGGCCAGCGCGGGGGGTTGGGGTCACTGTTCGTGCGCGGCGGGGACTCGCGCTACAACAAGGTACTGGTGGACGGAGTTGCGGTCAACGATCCCGGCGGTACATTCGACTTCGGAACGCTGCCGGTGTTTGAGGCGGATCGCGTGGAGTTCTTGCGCGGCGCCGAGAGCACCCTGTATGGCTCCGATGCGATGACCAGCGTGGTACAGATGTGGAGCCGGAGCGGAAGCACGTCGGTTCCGGAACTGCGTTTCGGAGCCGATGCCGGGAACTACGGCACGGAGAACGGCTATGCCTCTCTATCGGGTGCGAACGGTCGCTTCGACTACAACCTATATGGCAACCAGTTCAACACCAGCGGATCTGGGCCGAATGCGGACTACTCCAATTCTCTTGAGGGCGCAAACCTCGGCACAAAGCTGAACGACTGGGCGTTGTTGCGGTTGCGGATGCGCCACCAGAACAGCGTCGCGGGAGTGCAAAACGAATGGAATTTTAACGGCGATCCGCTGCTCGCGCCAGACCTCGACCAGAGGGCGAGATTCAATAGCTTTTTGAGCAGTCTTGAATTGGCAATGGGAGGAACTTCCCGCTTCCGACAACGACTTCAGGGATACGATTACACCCAGCACCGCACCAACGAAGATCACATATCAGACCCCGGGCGTTTCGACAGTGCCTTAGGATTCAACGTCGACACCCCGTTCCATACCATCGATCATGCCAACCGCGCGGGAGTGAACTACCAGGCCGACTATGCGGAGCGCAGCTGGTCGGTGACGACCGTAGGATACGAATTCGAAAATGAAACCGGCGCAGTCGGCGATACGCTCTCGGGTACACCGAATCCCGGTTTGCGCAGGAACCATGCTCTGTTTGGGCAGCAGGTTCTATTGTTTCCTCGAGCATCGGTAATCGCGGGTGGCCGGTGGGTACACAACCAGAGCTTCGGAAATAAATTTGTGCCGAGGGTTTCACTGTCGCTGCTTGCGCTCAAAGGCGGAAACTTCTTCGCGGGTACGCGGCTGCGATTTGGATATGCCACGGGAATCAAAGAGCCGTCGTTTGCGGAGTCGTTTGGAAATGCGGGGGGCTTTGAGACCCTTCCGAACCCTGGGCTCAAGCCGGAAGAGACGCGCGCGTTCGAGGCGGGAGTGGAGCAGCGGTTTCGGACTCGGTATGCGCTGAGCGCGACGTACTTCAACAACCTGTTCCGAAACAAGATCGATTTTAATTTTATTGGATGCGATCCGGTCACGTTCGTGTGCACCGGGCAGTACGTGAACGTGAACGAAGCCATCGCCCACGGTGCTGAAGTGGAACTCCAGGGGCGGCCGGCTTCACGCATCCGAACCATGCTCGCATATACCTACACCTCGACGCAGATTCTCAGGCAGCCCTTCGCATTCGATCCCTTGCTGATGCCAGGACAGCCTCTGCTGCGCAGACCGAAGCATTCGGCAACCGCAATGATCACCTACCTCGGGCCACGATGGGGAGGGGATGTGAGCAGCACCTTTGTGGGGCGCAGAGCGGATTCAGACTTTCTGGGATTCGGCATCGCACACGCGCCCGGGTATGTGGTGGTGAACACAGGCATCTGGTTTCGGGTGCACCCGAGAATCACCGCGTATGTGAATGGCGAGAACCTGACAAACAGGTTCTACGAGGAGGTAACTGGATATCCCGCCCTGGGGGCTAATTTCCGCGCCGGAATCCGGTTCCGGGTCGGTGGCGAATAGAGTGTCCGAGGAAGGATTTGCTCTCGCCGACGGGTTCTTCTACAAGATCATGGGCAGGCGGTTCGTTGAAAAAGGCGGGCATGCGTGCGGCTGAACTCACCCCTCCGTAGCGACTGCGGACGGCGAGAAGTTTTTCGAGATGCGAGCAATCGAGCGGTTGCTGCTTCCCCAGGAGCTGAGTTACGAGCGTGATCTGTGCAAAGTGCTCGACCGTTTCCATCTTCATATATGCGGACTGAAGATCCGCGCCGTATGTGACAACCCCATGGTTCGCCATGAGAATGGCGTCGAAGTCGGGGATAAGCGGCTTCAGAGTCTCAGCCAGCTCAGGAGTGCCGGGAGTGCCGTACGGGGCGAGCGGAATCTGACCGAGTCCGATGACGACCTCGCAGACCAGCGGCTGGTTGAGGGCGATGCCGGCAGCGGCGAATCCGGTTGCCGTTCGTGGATGGGCGTGCACGACGGCATTCACATCCGGGCGCATGCGGTAGACCAGCAGATGCATGCCGATCTCGCTGGTGACCTCGCGGCGGCCCTTGAGCTTGCGGCCTTCCATGTCCACGATGACCAGATCGGAGGCCTTCATCATGCCCTTGGACATGCCGGTCGGAGTAACCAGAACGCGTTCATTGTCCAAGCGAACTGAGAGATTTCCGTCGGTGGCGGCTATGAACCCGCAAGTGTGCAGGAGTGCGCCGCAGCGTATGATTTCACGCCGTAGGTGGTGTTCTGTAGCCATTTCCCTGAGCAGCACGAATGTTACCTCACTGATGCACCAGAAACAATGCATAGTTTGTTGGGGGTTGCGAAATTACAGAACTGATACATTCAAGGCGTGTTGGTTTCAGAATTTGACTACTACCTTCCTGAGGAGTTGATTGCTCAGGAGCCTTTGGCGCAGCGGGCGGATTCTCGGATGCTGCGGCTCGTGCGAGGAGATGGCTGGATTGAGGACCGATTTTTTCAGGAATTACCTGGGCTCCTTCGGCCTGGCGATCTGATTGTTTTCAATAACACCAAAGTATTTCCGGCTCGCCTCTATGGGCATAGAAGCGGTTCGAAGGCCCAGCCCCTGAGCCCGCAAAACCCCGCCTCCCGCGAGTTTCTGAAAGGCCGGGTAGAGGTTCTGCTTACGAAGCAGCTATCGCCGCAGCCCAATGAGTGGGAGTGCCTGGTGCGGCCGGGCCGAAAGATCGGGTTGGGCGAGAGGCTGTTTTTCGGTGAGGGATTGGCCGCCGAGGTCGTCGCGCGAGGGAGCTTCGGAGAGCGCACGATACGGTTTGATCCAGCGCCCGATTTTTTCGCGCTGGTAGAACGGATCGGACATGTGCCCCTGCCGCCTTATATCGCTCGCGACGACCGCAGCGGGGATCGGGAGCGGTATCAGACCATCTATGCCCGCGAGCGCGGCTCGGTAGCGGCACCGACGGCCGGGCTGCATTTCACAGCGCAGATCCTGGACAGATTGATTGAGCGAGGGATTGAAACCGTCGAGATCACACTACACGTGGGATTAGGGACATTTCAGCCAGTGCGAGTTGAGAAGGTCGAGGAGCATCGCCTACATCGGGAGGCGTACAGCATTTCGGTTGATTCAAGCGAGAGAATAAACCAAGCGCTCAAAGAAGAACGGCGCCTGGTGGCGATCGGAACCACCACGGTTCGAACTCTGGAATATGCGGCACGCGAAACCGGACGAGTGCAACCGGCCAGCGGCGAGGCGGATCTGTTTATCTACCCCGGATTTCGTTTTCGTGTGGTCGGGGCGATGCTCACCAATTTTCATTTACCGCAATCGACATTGCTGATGCTGGTTTGTGCGTTCGCTGGGAAAGAGAAAGTCTTGGCGGCCTATCAGCATGCGGTCGAGGAAAGATACCGATTCTATTCGTATGGCGATTGCATGCTCGTGGAGTAGGTTGCGCCATAGTCACCCCTGACATTCAGTCGCGCACGCGGCGTGCGAAGGAGAATGGCAGGTTCCGCCATTTGGGGAGCAGTAGTCGGGGGATTCTCTTGCTTTCGTCCGCCTGCAGCTTTGCGACGATATACTAAAAATGCGAGGAGCTATGGCAACCCAAGTAGTCCCACGACAGCTCTCGATCCAGGATTTTGTCTTCGAACTTCGGCAATTCCCCGCTTCAGCGTTTGTTAAGACCGATGAAGTGCTTGCTTTCCTGCAGACGACCACGGTCGAGCCGGAGAGCCTGGCACCGTATCTCAATTGGGACCGTCAGCACTACACGCGCAACCTCATCGACAGGACTCCGCTTTATGAGCTGATTGCCATCTGCTGGGAAGTGGGACAAATCAGTTCGGTTCATAACCACCGCGAACAGAATTGCTGGATGACGGTGCCGATTGGGCGGCTGATGGTCGAGAACTTCCATCTCGCAGCGCAGGATCTGGAACGCGGGGTATGCAAGCTTACTCCCAGTGATACGGTCGAGATGAATCCGGCCCATCCCTGTGCTGTCGATCCATTGGATCCTGTGCATCGAGTGGTCAACGCGAAACAGTTTGGGGAGCGCGCCGTGAGCCTGCACATCTACTCGCACCCGTTTGATACTTGCGTGGTCTATTCGCCGGAACAGGGTACCTGCGGGGTGATCAAACTCCACTACACGACAATGTTTGGAAAGCCTGCTTAGGCTCGCTGCGCCGCCAGCAAATAGATCGGCTGATCGATAGAGCCAAAACCCCACGCTAAAGCATGGAGCACCCTCTGGGATGTCGAGGTGGTCTTTGCCAGCAGCATGTCGTTATCTCACTGCGGCCATAGGGGCCTGAGTGGTGCTGTGCGCCGAATGCTTCCTTGTTAGACTTAAGTCTTGCCCTCGAAGAAAAAACCATCCGACCCTACTGAGACGGCGCAGTCCAATTCCGTAGTGCCGCGAAAACCGGTGGTGTTGCCGAATCCGGATTGCAATCGCATTTTCCTCATTGATGCAATGTCGTTCATCTTCCGCGCCTATCACGCTATGGCGAGACAACGCGGGATGTCTACGCGCAAGGGGTTGCCGACGGCCGCCATCTATGTGTTCGTGAACATGCTGCGAAAGCTGCGAGACGACTTCTCGCCTTACTATCTTGCGGCCGTTTTCGACGTGGCCGCGCCGACATTTCGCGATCAGCAATACAAACAGTACAAAGCCAATCGAAGCGAGATGCCCGGTGATCTGGCGCAGCAGATTCCCTATATCCGGCGTGCCCTCGAAGCCTATCGCATCCCCATGGTGGAGGCACCGGGCTATGAGGCTGACGATGTAATTGGGACGCTGGCAAAGAAAGCGGCGGATAGCGGCCGGCCGGTGTATGTAGTCTCGAGCGACAAGGACATGTTGCAACTGGTGAACGACCGCGTGCAGGTGCTGAACCCGCCAAAGGATAACCTCATCTGCGATGCCGCAAAGGTTCAAGAAATTCTAGGCGTGCCCCCCCATCGGGTCATCGACGTGATGGCGTTGCGCGGCGATTCAATCGATAACATACCCGGCGCACCGGGAATTGGGGACAAAGGTTCGGTTGAATTGATCCAGCGTTTTGGTTCGCTCGAAGCCGCGTTGGACCGAGCTGCCGAGGTGGAGCGAAAGACCTATCGCGAGTCCCTGCAGAACAATCGCGAGCAGATTCTAATGAGTAAGGACCTAGTCACGATCAAGTGCGACGTGGAAATCGACCTTGATGTCGAGAAGATGCATACCGGAGAGCCCGACGTTGAGGCATTGCGGACGCTATTCACCGAACTGGAGTTCACCTCGCTGCTCAAAGAGCTGTTGCCGGTGGTCGAAGCTGGACCCGCAGACTATGGGGAGGCGAAATCCGCGGCGGACATTGAGTCTATGATTCGACGGCTTGGGCCGGGTGCGGCGCTGGCGGTTGCGATTGAAAGCCGGGAACTGGCACTCGATGTGGAAGAGCCGCAAATCGAGGAGGCGCAAGAGGCATTGTTGCTTCTAAGCACCGAGCCGGCTGAGGAAACGAATCCTCGCGCCCTGGCCATCTCCGTGGAATCGGGTTCCGCACTCAGCATTGTGCCGGGATCAGAAGCGGCCACCACGTTGAATTCGGTGCTCCGCGATCCCACCCTGCCAAAAGCGATTCATGACTGGAAGGCGGCAGCGCACGCGCTCGCCGGCGCTGCTGTCGAAGGCGTGCAACACGATACCAAGCTGTACTCGTATCTCTTGGATCCGACCTATTCATCGCATTCCCTGGCGGAAGTCGCGCTACGGCGGTTCAACGTAAAGCTGAGCGGCTCCTTGGGAGAAGCTGCGGAGATGACCAGACGACTCGCGTCGGCTCTCCGCACAGAAGTAGAAGATGAGAGGTTGCTGAAGCTGTACGAGGAAATCGACCTGCCGTTGGTTCCGGTACTTACGCGCATGGAGCAGGCAGGAGTAGCGATCGATCGCGAGGCGTTGGACAAGATGTCGGCGCGACTTGAAAAAGAGATCGACGCCAAGGCGAAAGAGATTTACGACTGCTGCGGTTCGGAGTTCAACATCAACTCGCCGAAGCAACTTGGGGAGGTGCTGTTCAACAAGCTGAACCTCCCGAAGCCAGTGAAGTACGGGAAGGGGAAGACCATTTCCACTGCCGTTGACGTGCTGGAGTCGCTTGCCGCGGATCATAAAGCACCAAAACTGGTCCTTGAGTACCGACAGCTTTCGAAGCTGAAGTCGACTTATGTGGATGCATTGCCTGCATTGCTAAACCGCGATACAGGCCGCCTGCACACCACCTTTGATCAGACCGGGACGGCGACCGGGCGGCTCTCGTCCGCCAATCCCAATCTGCAGAACATTCCGATTCGCACCGAATTGGGGCGCGAGATTCGGGCTGCGTTCACCGCGCAAGCTGGTTGCCGGTTGCTGGCGGCTGACTATTCGCAAATTGAGTTGCGCCTGCTCGCTCATTACTCGAAGGACCCTCTTTTAGTGGAGGCATTCCGGCGCGGGGATGACATTCACACCCTTACGGCTTCGCAGGTATTTGGAGTACCTCCCCTGATGGTTACGCCAGATCACCGCCGCCAAGCCAAGGTTGTGAATTTTGGAATTGTTTACGGCCTCTCGCCGTTTGGTCTGTCGCAAAATCTAGGGATCGATACTTCCGAGGCCAAAAAATACATCGACGCGTACTTCGAGAGGTATGCTGGGGTGCGCTCGTTCATCGATCGTACGCTCGAAGCAACCCGCCGCGAAGGGAAAGTGAAGACGTTATTTGGACGCGTCCGGCCGATTCCTGATATCAACAGCAAGAACTTCAACTTGCGTGGATTTGCCGAGCGTACGGCGGTGAACACCCCCTTGCAGGGGACCGCCGCCGATCTGATCAAATTGGCCATGATCCGCATCGATGCGGCGATTCGGGAGCGCGAGTTGCAGGCGCGGATGACCTTACAGGTTCATGACGAGCTGGTATTTGAGGTGCCTGAAACCGAGTTGGACATCATGCGGAGCCTGGTGCGCGAGCAGATGGAACAGGTGCATCCACTTTTGGTTCCATTGGTGGTTGAGATCGGTGTGGGCAAGAACTGGCGCGATCTGGAGTGAGGCATTCGAACGTGGTCCCAGGGTAGAACTATGGCCCGAGGCTGGGAGAGTAAATCGGTCGAACAGCAGCAGGAGGAAGCGGCTGCCGAAAGTGTCCATCGCAAACCTCTGACCCGAGAGCAGATTCAGACAGAAAACCGCCGCAAGGGACTAGAGCTTTCTCGACAGCATATGTTGCAGCAGATACAGGCCGCAAGCAATCCTAAGCATCGCGAGATGCTCGGAAGGGCGTTAGCGGACTTGGACAATCAGCTCAAAAGCCTAGGTTCCGAGTAAATCTTGAAGGCCAAGTAGAATAAGACGGTGAAGAAATTCTGGGACAGCGGTCCAACCCCAGCTGCGCGGAGTGGTTGTGCGGAAGCCCCGGCATTCATCGAAGGCCGCTCGGACAGCCTTGCCCCAAGCGCAGGCGACGAGAATGTCCGATTCGCACAGGTGTCGGTACCCGCAGAGGTTCAGATCGGCCCCGTGAGGGTCACTCCAGCGACCGTTCTCGCGCCGATGGCGGGAGTTACCGACACGGTGTTTCGCCGATTCATCCGGAATCTTGGCGGGTGTGGACTGATCATGACCGAGTTCACTTCTGCCGATGGCGTGCTCCGCGCCAAGGACAAGAAGGCCAAACGCTACCTTCATTTCTACGAGGACGAGCATCCCATCTCGGCGCAGCTTTTTGGCAGTGATCCCAAGGTGATGGCCGATGCGGCGAGGATTGTCGAGGATCTTGGGTTCGATCTGGTTGACCTGAATCTCGGCTGCCCGGCGAAAAAGGTCGTAAAGTGCAACGGCGGCTCGGGGCTGCTGCGCGATCTGCCCCGCATTCGATCGATCTTTGAAGCCGTGCGGGCGGCGGTCAGGATTCCCTTTACCGTAAAGTTTCGCGCGGGATGGAACGACGAAGAAATTGTCTGTGTCGAGCTGGCAAAGATGGCCGAGGACTGTGGCTTGGGCGCCGTCGCCCTGCACGCGCGCACGCGTGAGCAGGGTTACAGCGGGAATGCGCGCTGGGAGTGGATTGCGGCGGTCAAGGACGCCGTGAAGATACCCGTCATCGGCAACGGCGATATCCGGTCTCCGGAAGACGCTTGCGCGATGGTAGCGGCCACGGGATGCGACGCGGTGATGATTGGGCGGACTGCGCCGGCGAATCCGTGGATATTCAGGCAAATTGAGCAGTATTGCGGAAAGCTCACGGACGAGCCTGCCCAGGGTACAGGTTACGACCAGCCCTCCGAATCCGACCGCTACGAAATGATTCGCACCTACTTCAAGATGCTGATCGAAGAAGAGTTGCCCGATGCCACGGGGAAGATGAAGCAGTTCGCCTCGTGGTTTACGCATGGCGTTCCGGGCGGAGCGGCGCTACGAAAAGAGATCTACGATTCGAAGTCCGCGCCGGAAATTCTGACGAGAGTAGAAGAGTTCTTTGAGAAGAGATTGTGTGAGGCAAACGCTCTTGTCCGGGAAATGTCCCTGTAGCGGTATCCCGTGTTGCCCATCTGTTCTAGACCTCCGCTTGATCGCGGACCGCTACCTTTCCCCGCTCATCCTTTTGCAGATACGCCCAGGGAATTTGGTGATCATGGGTAAACATGACCAACCAGTTCTCCGGGAGCGCGCGCGAGTAGAAACGCTTGCGGCTTTCGACGCTTTGAACCGGGTAAAGATCAAAGGACATCAGCCAGTACAGATCGAGATGGCTGCTGGTCGGGATCAGGTCAGAGATGTAGCAAGCGGTTTTGCCTCCACCGCGCACATAGATCGCCTGCATATCGCGAGTGTGTCCAGGATAGACCTCAACCGAAATTCCCGGCACGATTTCCGCACTGCCGCGCAGCAGTTGCATTTGGCCGCTCTCGACTAGCGGGTCATAGTTCTCGGTGAAAAAGCTAACGCTGTCGCGCTGATCCTCGTGAGCGTGTTGCCATTCGCCTTCCTGAGCGTAGTACTTCGCATTGGGGAATGTGGCTCTCACGCTGCCGTTTTGGCGGATGGTGTTCCAGCCGCAATGATCGAAATGCAAGTGTGAGTTGATGACGATGTCTACGTCTTCTGGGGCGAGGCCGACGGCGTGAAGGCTGTCGAGAAGCTTTGCCGGCTGGCCGTAGATTTGCGCCATTTTTTCCGGCAGCTTGTTACCGATGCCGGTTTCGATGAGGACGTTCCTGTCCCCGGTGCGAATCAGGACGGAGTTCAGGCCTGAGGGGACTCGGTTGTTTTCGTCGGGCGGCAGCTTCTTTGACCAAAGGGTTTTGGGGACGACGCTGAAGTAAGCGCCACCGTCGAGGTGGTGGATGCCGTCGGAGAGGGAGGTGAGTTCGAAGTCGCCGATATCGGTTCGAAAAGGTGCCATCGTCTTGATTTTAGCCTTTAAACGTGAGCCCTTAGCTTTCGGCAATCCAATGCCGACCAGCAGGAGCTTGAAGGCTAGTCGCTAAGAGCCGCCATGCCACATGCTAAAATGACCGCAACTCCCGATGTCCCCTGAAATAGAGCATTTAATCGCGCTGCAACATGCTGACGCCGAGATTCGGCGCCTGAAGGCGGAAATCGCCGAACTTCCCAAACGCGTAGCCGTCATTGAAGAAAAGCTCGCAGCTACCAAGACCGCGCTAGAGAAGGCCAAGAACGCGGTGAAGGGCGACGAGGCTGCGCGTCGCAAGTACGAAACCGCCATCACCGACCTGCGCACCAAGATCTCCAAATATCGCGACCAGTCGCTCGAGGTAAAGACCAACGAGCAGTACAAGGCGCTCATGCATGAGATCCAGTTCGCGGAGCAGGAGATCGGCTCGAACGAGGACAAGATTCTCGAACTGATGGTGAACGCCGAACTCCGCGAAAAAGAAGTCAAAGCGGCGGAGGCCGAGTTGAAGGCGGAGACCGCGGAGATCGAGATAGAGAAGGCGCACGCACGCGAGGAGACTGCTAAGGACGAGAAAGAGCTTGCCGAGTGGAACGCCAAGCGCGAGGCGGCACGTAGCGCGGTGGATCCCGACCTGATCCGCCACTATGAGCGGGTGCTCAAGTTTCGCGGTTCAGGCCTTGCTGAGGTGCGGGATCAAAAATGTATGGGATGCTCGGTCATGCTGCGCCCGCAGACGTTCAACGAGGTGAAAACGGGCAAGCTGATTTACTGTGATTCCTGCCAGCGGATTCTCTTTTACGACTCTTCGAAAGATGCTCCTTCCGAGCAACCAGCTGAAAAGCCGAGCCGCAAACGTGCGCGGCCCAAGGTTGATGCCAGCCAGGCTTGGTACTACCGCCCGGAGTACAACAACGATGGCGAGGTGTTCCTCAGCTTTGCGAACATAGAAGGCATGGCTTCGCGTCGGGTGTACGATGCCGCTACCGGTCGCAGGCTAGGGGATCCTCTGGTTCGCGAAGGAGCGTATCGGCAGGCTTTTCCTGAGGACATCACCGACGCCATTCGCCTGAATGGCAACTGGTCGGACGCCGAGCAGGATGAATGGGACAACGAATTACCCAGTTCGGTGCTCGATGCGCTGCAGCGTGACCTCGACCTTGCACGGGCGGAAAGGGCCGTGCATCACGAGTCGGCTCCGACGAGTGTGGCAAGCTAAGGCTTTACCGCCGCGCAGCCTTCTTCTTTTCCCATTGTGGTTCAATCGGGTTTGCGGGGAGAGCAAGGCAACTCTTGCGTGGAACTGCTTGGCTATCCCGGCCACGAACGCGAAATCAGCCAACCGCAAATTCAATCGCCCGGCTCATAAACGAACCCATTCCGGGCAGACAACCAGTTCTTTTCCCATTCCTCCTTGAGACCGTTCGATGGGTTTGGAGTTGACGAAAGGCTGGGTGCGTCGCTCTGGGGTTGCAACAGCCTGAATCAACCTTCCGGATAAGATTGAGTCATGGAAAGCCCTACACGGCAGCCGATAGTAGTTATCTCCACTCGCGGTGCGGACCGCATTCGTGCAGGACACGTGTGGGTGTACCGGTCCGACGTGGTTGAGGCAACGGGGATCGCGCCGGGGGCTGTAGTCAAAGTAGTCGAGCACGGCGGGAGAGGCCGGCCGCCGTACACCCTAGGCAATGCTTTTTACAGCACAGCCTCCGAGATTGCGATTCGCATGATCTCGCGGAAGCCGGTGGGCGATCTTGAGCAACTTGTTCGCGAACGAATTCGCGCATCGGTGGCGTACCGAGAACGATTTGTGCGGGATACAAATGCCTATCGCGTGATCTTCAGCGAAGGGGACTTTTTGCCGGGGCTGATCGTCGACCGATACAACGATGTCCTGTCCGTTCAGGTGCTCTCCCAGGCGATGGACACCGAGCCAATGCGACGCGTGTTCCTTTCTGAACTGCAGGGCGCGCTTTCACCGGCAGCGATCGTCGAGAGAGTTGATCCGCGGGTGCGGAAGCTGGAGCAATTGCCGGATCGGCAAAGCGGAGTGGTTTGGATTAACCCTGCTCTACCGATCACTCCCAGTCGTGATGGGGGTGAGAAACCGGCTTCTAGCGGACGGGAAGCAGGTTCTTCGGAATGGCAGGGCGTTGAAACGAAAACCGGGGAGGACGGAGCGACGGACGATACCGCCGCCACCGCCGCCGCTCCACCCACCCGAACCGAACTTCGAATCAATGGCGTGCGCTTTATTTACGACGCGCTGGGAGGACAGAAAACGGGAGCTTTTCTTGACCAGCGGGAGAACTATGCCGCAGCCGAGAAGTACGCCCGAGGCGAAGCGCTCGATGTGTTTACCTATCAGGGAGGCTTTGCTCTCCATCTCGCCCGCGTGTGCGACAAGGTCACGGGGGTGGACAGTTCGCGTCCGGCCTTAGAAGCCGCGGACCAGAACGCGGCTCTGAACGGATGGGATCTCGAATGGATCGAGGCCAACGCCTTTGACCTGCTTCGGGACTACTCGGACGCCGGACGAGCGTACGACACCATCATTCTCGACCCGCCAGCCTTTGCCAAGTCGCGTCAGAATCGGGAAACCGCCATTCGTGGGTACAAGGAACTCAACCTTCGCGCGCTGAAGATGCTAAGGGCCGGAGGCGTCCTCGTCACTTGCTCCTGTTCGTACCACGTGAGTGCCCCCGAGCTCATGGAAGTAGTCTCCTCGGCAGCGCGGGATTCGCACAGGATTATTCGATTGTTGGAAAACCGTGGCCAGTCGAATGACCATCCGAGCGTGCTGGGAATACCAGAGACGGCTTATCTCAAATGCCTTATATCAGTCGTAAGCTGATGAAAGGTAAAGAATAACCAGCTATTGACAATATGACGCTCATATTTTATGCTTTTATTGTTATCAAACAACGAAGCCTAGGGGCAGGGGCCAAGTCAGCCACCTATGCCCCGAAATTCAAGCCTTAGCAGGAGGATTTTGTTATGACCGTTCTAACTCGCTGGGATCCCTTCCGTGAGTTTTCGACTTTGCAGGACCGGATGAATCGCCTTTTCCGCGACTCCTATGGCGATCGCGACGAGGCATTAACCACCTCGACTTTTGCACCCCCGGTGGATGTTTACGAGGACGAGCACCAGGTCACCTTGAACATCGAAGTGCCAGGAATCGAGGAGAAGGACATCGACGTTCGCGTGGAAAACAATGTGCTCACCGTGCACGGGGAGCGCAAGTTCGAAAAGGAGCAGAAGGAAGAGAACTTCCGCCGCGTGGAGCGTCAGTATGGCAGCTTCACCCGCTCATTTACATTGCCGAACACCATCGATACCGACAACGTTCAGGCCAGCTACAGCAAGGGCATTCTGAAAATCCAGCTTGCCAAGAAAGCGGAAGCTAAGCCGAAACAGATCAAGGTTAACGTCAGCGGCGAGCGCCAGCTGGAAGGCAAGGAAGCCAAGGGTACCGTAAAAGCAGCGTAAGCCTTTGCTCAGGTGATCGGTTGTGCGGGGAGGCGGCAGAGGTGAACGCCTCCCCTTTGTTTTGCAATTTGTGTTTAGTTTGGCTGTACCTAGGAGAGCTCCCGTCCGCCGGACCTTGAATGCCAAGTAGCTAAATGCGAGGAGTTAACCATGGCAATTCGTTGGGACAAATTCACGCTGAAAGCGCAGGAGGCCGTGCAGCGCGGGAATGAACTCGCGTCCGAGCACGGGAATCCCGAACTGCTACCGCTGCATCTGTTGGCGGCGCTGCTCGAGGACCGCGAGGGGATTGTTCCTCCCATACTCGAGAAGATCGGCATCGCTCCCCAGGCGGTTCTCAATGATGTTTATAGCGCGATCGAGAAACTTCCGAAGGTTTCGGGAGCCACAACCCAGGCGTCCCTGTCTTCTGCGGCGAGCCAGCTCCTGGAGCGCGCATTCAAGGACGCCGGCAACTTTAAGGACGAGTACGTCTCGACCGAGCATCTGCTACTTGCGGCCACGGATCTGAAGCGAGACCCGGCGCAGGAGATTCTCGTTCGCCATGGTGCCACCCACGACGCCATCCTGAAGGCGCTGACGGTTGTTCGCGGATCGCAGCGCATTACTGATCAGAATCCCGAAGCCAAGTACCAGGCACTGGAGCGTTATGCGAAAGATCTGACCGAACTCGCCCGCCGCGGCAAACTCGATCCCGTGATCGGCCGCGATGAGGAAATACGGCGGGTCGTGCAGGTGCTGTCGCGCCGCACCAAGAACAATCCCGTTCTGATTGGCGAGCCTGGCGTTGGCAAGACAGCGATCGTCGAAGGGCTCGCACAGCGCATTGTGTCTGGCGACGTTCCCGAGGTGCTCAAGGACAAGCGCGTGGTCGCGCTGGACCTCGGCTCCATGCTTGCTGGTGCCAAATATCGCGGCGAGTTTGAGGATCGCCTCAAAGCTGTGTTGAAAGAGATTGAGGACTCGGAAGGGAAAATCATCCTCTTTATCGACGAGCTGCATACCCTTGTCGGCGCAGGCGCTGCCGAAGGCGCGATTGATGCTTCCAACATGCTGAAGCCGGCACTGGCTCGTGGCCAGCTACGCGCAATTGGCGCGACCACGCTGAACGAATATCGCAAACACGTCGAGAAAGACGCCGCCCTGGAGCGGCGTTTCCAGGTGGTGTACGTCGGCGAGCCAAATGTCGAAGATACAATTGCAATTCTCCGCGGCCTGAAGGAAAAGTACGAAGTCCATCACGGTGTCCGCATCAAGGACTCGGCCATTGTGGCGGCGGCAACCTTGTCGCACCGCTACATCTCCGATCGCTTCTTACCCGACAAGGCAATCGACCTGGTCGATGAAGCGGCGGCATCCCTGCGCATCCAGATCGACTCCATGCCAACCGAAATCGATCAGCTCGAGCGCCGCGCCACCCAGCTCGAAATCGAAAAGCAAGCGCTGAAAAAGGAAAGCGACCCGAATTCGAAGGAGCGGCTTGGGAATGTTCAGAAGGAGCTAGCTGGAATCCGGGAGCAATCGAACGCCTTGAAGGCGAGATGGCAAAGGGAGAAAGAACTGATCCAGCGCTCCCGGCAGTTGAAGGAAAAAATCGAGCAGCTCAAGGTCGAGGAACAGGTGGCGGAACGAAAAGGAGACCTGCAACGGGTAGCTGAAATTCGTTACAGCCTGATTCGTCAGGCAGAACAGGAACTGGCCAGCCTGACCGCCCAAATTGAGAAGTCCGGCGGCGAACGCATGCTGAAGGAGGAGGTGGACGAGGAAGATATCGCCCGAATCGTCTCTCGCTGGACCGGTATTCCCGTCTCGAGGATGCTCGAGGGCGAGGTCAAGAAGCTGGTCACGATGGAAGAGCGCCTGCGCCAGCGCGTGGTGGGGCAAGATCTGGCATTGGAGCGAGTTTCCAATGCAATCCGCCGTTCCCGTGCAGGATTGAGCGACCCCAAGCGTCCCATTGGCTCGTTCATCTTCCTCGGACCAACCGGTGTCGGCAAAACCGAACTGGCGCGCGCGCTCGCCGAATTTCTTTTTGACGACGAACACGCCCTAGTGCGCATTGACATGTCCGAGTACATGGAGAGGCATGCCGTCTCCCGCCTGATCGGTGCCCCTCCTGGCTACGTGGGCTACGAAGAAGGTGGCCAGCTTACCGAACAGGTACGTCGTCGCCCGTATTCGGTGATTCTGTTCGATGAAATCGAAAAAGCACATCAGGATGTGTTCAACATCCTGCTGCAGATCATGGATGACGGTCGACTCACCGACGGGCAGGGTCGGGTGGTGGACTTCAAGAACACCATCATCATCATGACCTCGAACATCGGCTCTACCTATTTGCAGGCAGAGAACATGCGCACCGCCGATGACTTTGCTAGAGCCAGTGATTTGGTGATGCAGGCACTGCACAGTCACTTTAGGCCGGAGTTCCTGAACCGGGTGGACGACGTCATCGTGTTCACGCCGCTCGGCAAGGAGCAACTGGTCAAGATCATCGATTTGCGACTCGAGGACCTGCGACGCTTGTTGGCGGATCGCAAGATTTCGATCGAGCTAACCGACGCGACGAAAGACTTGTTGTTTAGCGAAGGCTTTGATCCGAACTTCGGTGCGCGCCCCTTAAAGCGCGCTATCCAGAAGCTGATTCAGGATCCATTGGCGCTGAAGATCCTCGACGGCGAAGTGCTGCATGGAGATCACGTCGTGGTGGATGCCAAGAACGGCAAGATGCAGTTCGAGGTGAGCAAAAGAATCGGTGCGAAGGAACCTATTGCTGCGCCCTGAGGGGTGCAGGGAGCGAACTCGAAGCAAACACAACTTCGAATTCCACCGGCGGTGGATAGAAGGGTCTGATTCGAAGGCCCACAGCAGTCCGCATCTGTGGGCCTGAGGCCTTCCCCGATCGGGTTCCATGTTTTCGCGTCGCGAAGAATGACCCACAGTTCGCCCTTGTGTCCGAGTGGCGAGGTTTGCTCAGGACTAAAATCGGTGATCGTCACCTCGAACTCGCCATTTTCATTGACCGGTGCTCGCGCAAGCTCAGTCTGCGGAACCGGGCAGTGAGAGTTCAAAGAACGCACACTGCCAATCGGCTACGTATTTGACGACGATCTCTAAGTCCCGGTCGTGAAAACGGCGGCCGAGCGAAATGTGCCCCACCAGCCACACAGTCGGTAGAGTGGTGCATTCGTAGAATTTCTCAATCGGCGCGTCTCCCAAGATGTCCGCATTGAAGGTGCCAAACTCGCAGCCGGAAGCATAGATCACGCCTTTGATGCTGGCTGCCAGCTTGCCATCATGAACTGGATTTATGCGATATGTGTCGACGTTCCGCTGGGGAGCGACACTTGCCCCCACCGCGCCGAAGCGGCCATATAGGACGTAAGAAATGGATACCGTTTCGGAGCGAATTCCGGGACTGAGCCTGACGGTAACAGATGGCGCGCTGTGGCGTTGGCGGACATCGCTGGCAGGGCCACCAAGCACATGAGAAAAATTGCGCGTCTAAGAGGCATCGTCTTTTGAATTCCTTAGGGTTGTTTCATGCACATCCCGCCAGTGCAACTCTCCCCGATCGAGCAGGAGTGTCCGCAACTTCCACAGTTGTTGTTGTCGGATATGAAGGATGAGCTGCTGACGCACTGTCCCATGCACGAGCTATAGCCCGCAGCACACGAACAAAAACCTCCAGTACAGCTTTCGTTGAACGAGCAACGGTTCCCGCAGCGCCCGCAATTGCTCGAGTCACTTGTGAAATCTATAGAACTTTTGCATGATCCCATGCACCATTCTTCTCCCGCCGAGCAGCTTGCCGGCCCGCTCGCGGGATTGCCGCCGGGGAAGGCGATCGGCGGGTTGTTACCTGGCCCGGGCCACGGGCGGGTTTTACGGATAACCGGAACCGGCGCAGGATTCTGCCCGGCCGCTGAGACCTGTGCTTGAGTCAACGACACCGGACTGGGGAGGGTCATGTGCAGTGGAGTTCCTCCTTCCAGATAGAACCCATGACTGTGAGCCATCAATCCGAAGGCTACGCCCAGCCCAACGCCAAAGCCGACCGAGGTTCCGATCACAAGTCCCTTATGGGACGGCGTCGTAAAGGGCGTGCCGCCCAGGTACGTTGTGGTGTTGCCATCCGCAGCATGACCTAACAAAGCGCCAATTGGCATGGCGAGCATCGGGACCAGAATGATGGCAGTTTTCGAGCCGCTGCTTGGGTTGTCATAGGCAGTCCACTCCTCGCTCTCGATTCGTAATGGACCGCCCAGGTCGACGACCGTGGTTCCCATTACCAACGCGGCAGAGTGCATATTGAGTTCGCCGCGCGTGCCGTTCCGCCGTAGTTGGTCAACTTTGCCGCGAACGAACGTTCCAGCGGGAATTGCGACCTGGTCGTTCACCATGACGGGATTAGAAACTTGGGCAAAAACGAAATCGCCGGAATGAATGTCGTGACTATTCAGGGGGCGTGTAAGCACCAGTGGGATTTGGGTGCCAATCGGGATGATCACCGGCCCATCCCCTGTTGGTGGCGAGGCCTTTTGCGCCGACGGGGCCGATGGCAGCGGGGGCGTCTCAGCCGATCGGTCCTGCGCAAGACAACTGGCACTTAGGAACCACATTAGGAGAGTGAGCACTCGAGGAGTCAGAAATGAGCCTGAACTCTGTGGAAGCCTGCGAAAACCGTGATTGCCTGTCATGACTACCTCCTACGGAAGGCCGACTGATGGGGAGCGGCCTCGGGCGGCGCGACAGGGGAAGATGCGCGTCTACTCAGGATTAGAGCGCAATTGGGCGTAAATGTTGCTTGCGTTTTCGTGAAGATTTGTAAATAGAAGCTCGGAAGAGCGTCGAGAGATCATTTGCGCCAATGCTTGAGCAGCCCCTTCAAAAGTAGGTGCGGTCGGGTTCGAGGTTGGGAAATGGGCGGGTTCAGGTACCGCGCTCGACGAGATCGGGCAACGAGTTAAGAGGCCTAGGATCGAAGGCTGTGGGTTCTATTTTTCCCTACCACTCCCCGTAGAGTTCGGGTATTCTCGTCGCTCATAAAATCCGTAGTGGCGGACGGGCATGATTCGCGAAGGATTGGTGGGAATAATTCCTGGCGAGAAGGGGTTCCGCTGGCGGGGGGCCGAGATTACCAGGCTAGAAGGCTTCTCGGATGCGGTGTTCGCCTTCGCCGTGACCTTGCTGGTTGTGTCGCTCGAAGTGCCCAAAGACTTCGGAGACCTGCTCGAGACCATGCGGGGGTTTCCCGCTTTCGCGGTTTGTTTCGCACTCCTGGCACATATTTGGAGTCACCATTACCGGTTTTTTCGACGATATGGACTGCAGACGCCATGGGCGAACTTTCTGAATTGCTCACTCCTGTTCTTCGTGTTGTTTTACGTTTACCCTTTGAAATTCCTATTTAACCTCACACTGCGAGGGGGCGCGCGGATTGAGGCGGGGGAGGCGCGCACGCTGTTTGTAATTTATGGCTGCGGCTATGCGGCAGTATTTTTTGTCTTCGCGCTGCTCTACCTTCACGCCTGGAAAAAACGCGAAGAACTGGTACTAACCGATCTGGAGAGGCTAAGGACTTGGCACAGCTTGATCGACCATAGCGCGATGGTGGTTGTGGGACTCGTGTCTGCGTTGCTGGCGTGGTTACTGCCTCTGCGCTGGGTAGGGATGGCAGGATATTTCTATTTCGTAATTGCGGCCTACCACACCATTGCAGGAACCCTGCTCGGTAGACGCGATCGGCTGCTCGCCACTTCGGCACATGTCCACTGACTATTCATAGGCCAGGGCGTCGATGGGATCCTTGTGCGCGGCTTTGAGCGCGGGGTAAATTGCGCCGAGCAGCGAACCTACAATCGCGATCACGATCGCGCGCAGAATCCACCCCGAGGTAATATCCACCGGCAGGGTAGTTCGGCTCTGAATGGCGATTCGCGCGGCTAGGCTAATCAGGAAGCCAACAATGATCCCGCCGATAGACAAGACCGTGGTTTCCCGCAAGATTGCACTCACGATGTAGAACTTCGAAGCGCCGAGGGATTTCAGGATACCGATTTCGCGGGTGCGTTCCATGACGGCAGCATACATTGCCTGGAAGATAACGATGAAGCCGATGGTGACCGCGATCCCGATCACAATGCGAATGAAAGTCGAGAGCATTGGGATGTTGTCGGGAGTGAGCATCGACAAATACTCGCTCATCGAATGCACTCCGTAGGTATCCATGTGGGGGATATTCTTGATCTCCTGCACCACGGTTTCGGCAATGGCGGGGTTATCGGCCTTTACGTAGAACGCCGATGCCTTGCCTTGGCCTCCGTTGAGTTCCTGCAGTTTCCCCAACTCAAGGAAAATCCGTGCACCCTGGCCGTGGGCCACAATTCCCGCGACGCGAAAGTTCTGGTTCAGAAGGCTGACATTCTCGCCGACTTTGACGTGATTGCCGTTGGCAAAGATGTCGTCGACGATAACGTCGTCAGGACTCTCGAAGGGCCCACCGGAAAGGTAGCGAAAGGGATGCAGTCCTTCGTAGGTGGGAAGGTCGATTCCGTACAGGTTCTGCAGGTGTCCGCTACCGGTTGAGATCTGGATATAAACGGGCGCAACCACCGAGACGTGGGGTAACTTTGCGATGAGATCGGCGATTTTCACCGGCATGGGTGCGCCCGTCACCGCCACCAGGTTCGACGAGCCCGGTGGAAGGACGATGACGTCGGCGCCGATTCCCGCTTGCCGCGAGCGCGAGTCGTTCAGCATCCCGAGCGAGAAGCCAACGATCAGCAGAATCAGCGTAACCTCAATGCCGATGGCAACAATGCTGATCGCGGAACGTACGGGACGGTGCGCCAGATTGGAAACGATCATTTTGTTCATCATATGAGCAGCTGTTCGCTCCTAGCCGGGGAACAACTCAGGGTAGGAAGCGCCCCCCCACCATTCCGCGGCAGGAGATCATCCGACTGCAAGATGCCAGGCTGACCCCCAACAAGAGTTGGAATCCCTCCGTGACTAGCCAAAGCGCGGTACTGACCTACTTTATCGCGTTCCCCCGCCGTTGGTGAGGGTGTTGTTGCGATCCAGGTGAATGACCTGCACTCCTGGCGGCTGCTCGAGGACAAAGGTGTGATCGTTCAACGGCTTATTTATGTCGAGCTTCACCACGTTCAGGGTGATGTCGTACTCCTCCTCGGGTCGCTTGATTTCGATCTTCGAGGGGAAGCTTACCCCGGCGTAATCTTTGTATTCGCTGTAGCGGGCGTCGGTGACCAGCTTGCCCGACTGATCGTAGATCAACTGCCTATCCGGGAGCAGAGTCTCACGATTGAACACGATTTTGCGATTGAGCCAGCTATCCATCCCCCGGCCGCGAATGACGTCGAGTTCGTAGGAGGGCTGGTCGTACTTTTTTCCCTTCTCGCCCGTGACCGTTTCCTTGCCGTCCTCGAGCACCGCGATTTCATTCTGAGCATCCAGTTCCCGAAGGAGTAATGCGTCGTAGATCACCTGCGGTCGCAGGTTCTCCAGGGGCTGCTGAGGGTTGGGTGTGACCACATCGTTCTGGCCGACGACGAAGCGGTTCTTAGGCGGAATCCAAACCTTGAACTGCTTGCCATCGCTCACCATATCGAAGGCGCGGGTGCGGACGATGGGCATCAGGCCTTCCATACGCAGCATGGCCGGTTTGCGGGCCAAAACGTAGCCGCGGATCTCCTTATACTCGGTGACCTTGCCCTTTCTCTCGCCCCCCACCGAGGTGTCGATGTCTACCGTGGCCTGCATGGTCTGGATCTGCGCAGCCTCACGATTGATGTATGCGATCAATTCGGGCTTGGTAGCGGTCTTCAGTTTGTTGGGATCATAGGTTCTGGCAACCTTGTGCGTACGAAACAAACACCCACTTACCGGAAGGGTGGCCAGAATAAGAAGTACTGCTGAAATGCGACGTTTAAATACCATTCTGCTTCGGAGTATGTATCTCAGTATAAAAGAACAAACCCGCCTAGCGCGTGGGTGGCTCGAAAATTCTTCCTGAGAGAGCCGCAAAAGGTTGTGGTTACAGTAGTTTATCGGTTCGCGAGCGTGCGCCGGAACGCAGCGACGTTCTTGTTGTGCTCCTCAAGAGTAGTGGCGAACTTGTGGTGCCCGTTTCCGTCGGCAACGAAATATAAGTAGTTCGTTTGCGCGGGATGGAGCGCGGCTTCGATGGAAGTTCGCCCCGGATTTGCGATTGGGCCCGGCGGGAGCCCCGCATGACGATAAGTGTTGTAAGCCGAGTCGAATTGCATGTCATTATGATGCAGCGCCCCGCCATAAGTTCCAGATAGTAGTTCCGCGTATATAACGCTGGGGTCGGCTTGCAAGGGGATGTGCTGAGCCAGGCGATTCGTGTAAACGCTGGCAACCCGCGGGCGTTCTTCCGCAACGCCGGTTTCTTTCTCGACGATTGAAGCCAGCGTGACCGTCTGCTGAATTTGATTGCTGAGTCCGACCTGGGCCGCAACCTGACGGAACTGCTTGACCATTTCGGCTGCCATTTCGCGCATGGTTTGCGTGCGGGTGAAGTTGTAGGTGTTAGGGAACAAATAGCCTTCGAGCGATGTCGCGTGCGGCGCCAGGTCGGAGATGAGGTTTGTTTCTGTGGTCGCAACCTTGAGGAAATCTGTGGCCGGGCCGAGTCCGGCGGCTTGGACCGCATTCGCGATGTCGAACATGTTGAAGCCTTCGGGGATTACGACCGTGTGGACGTAAATGTCCCCGCGTGCCAGGCGGGAATGGATGTCCCTCACGTTGGCACCATGTTCGAACAGATACTCTCCGGCTTTCAGTGAGGGCTTCTTGTGCAGCGCGTGCCAGACGACAAACGCGTCGAAGCTGCGGATTACGCCGGCGTTCTTCAGTTCTCGGGCGATTCGGCGGGTGGAATATCCCGGGCGAAGCATGACAAACCTCTGACCGGCAGGCGTCACTGGCACATAGATGTTGAAGGTGAGCCATCCGGCGACGGCGGCCAGCAGAAGAAAAAGGATGGCGAAAAGCTTGCGCACACTCGATAGTTTAGAGGAGGCGGATCTATAGGCTGGTTTACCAAAGGATGACGAGCCGCATGGCCGGAAGAGCAGTCGAGCCGTGCTCGCCTGGCGGCTGTCCCTTGGGGTACTACCGGCCGCAACGACGCATGCACAGCCGGGCACGAGCTTGCTCTCCGAAGCCGGCTTCATTAGGCATGGGCTTCCATCCAGCTCTGAAGGATGAGCATGGCTGCGAGCCGGTCCACTGCTTTACCGCGCTTTTCGATCGAGATTTCGGCTTCCTTAAGCACGCGGTGGGCTTCTCTCGATGTAAGTCGCTCGTCCCAAAGGTGTACCGGCAGCTTGAAATGCTTTCTCAGTTCCTCGGCGAAACCCTGCATTTTCTCCGACTGAGTTCCCTCAGCCCCGTTCAGGCGCAAAGGGTAGCCGACGACGATTTCCGCAACCTGATACTCGATGATCACGTCAGCGAGCTTTGCGAAGTCCTTCCGTTTGTTCTCGCGGCGGATCGTTTCAAGTCCTTGCGCGGTGATCCAAAGCGGATCAGAGACTGCCACACCGATGGTGCGAGAACCGACATCTAAGCCCAAGACTCTTGCCCGGAGTTGCGGGCCGCTTGCGGGGTCCATGGCCTGAATTATATGGGGAGAGAAGGTCCCAGCCATTCGCAAAGCGCGCGCGACGGGGCTCAGGAAGCTTATGGGTCAACCCATTACGAACGTTGCAGAGAGCCGGCCGGGCCCGCAGGCTGTCGATGCAAAACTGCCACCGCCGGAAGTCGCCGTCGCCAAGCAGCGCCCCCACAGCAAGGGCTGGTCACTCACGGTTCTCGCCTTAGGAGCGGTTTTCGCGATCTGCTATTTCGCCGAAGAGATCCTGGTTGTTCTGCTAATTTCGATTCTGATTGCATTCGTGCTTGCCCCGGTTGCCGATTTCTTCGCGCGATTGCATCTTGCTCGTTCGGTAGCGGCAGCGATGGCTGTCTGCCTGTTGCTGGCCGTCCTCGCCTCAATTACCTACTATGGCGTGAATCAGGCGTCGAATCTGGTAGAGGAACTACCCAAATACGCAGACCGGATCCGTCAGGACATCGCCCAGCTGTCCCGCAAGACGCAGAAACTCGAGGTACTCAACCCCTCCACAGACAAGACAACCATCAGGGTGCAGCAGACGCAGAGTTTCACGGATCTGTTGAGCCGCGGGTTCGGATCTTTGACGGAAGCTCTTTTAGCCGCCTCCTTCATTCCGTTTTTGGCATTCTTTATGCTCACCTGGCAGGAGCATGCGCGCAACGCAACCGTGGCCCTGTTCCCGCTCGAATATCGGCGCGATGCTCACACCGCGCTCGGCCAGATCGCAGGGATGGTGCGCAGCTTCATGGTGGGGAACCTGCTGATTGCAATGATCGTCGGGAGCGTTAGCACCGTGGTGTTTGGGCTCTTGCACGTTCCCTTCTTCTACTTTGCCGGATTCGTGAGCGGATTCCTTAGTCTGGTCCCGTACTTGGGAGTGATTCTGGCGATTTTGCCCCCGTTGTTCCTGGGAATTGGCCACCTCAGCGTCGCGGAAGCGGGTTGGATCTTTTTGACCGTCGTGGCTTCCCATCTCATCGCGATGAACGTGCTCTACCCCAAGATTCTCGGCAAGCGTCTGCAGTTGAACCCTCTCGCGGTCACCATCGCTCTTCTCACATGGGCTTGGTTGTGGGGCGCGTTGGGACTGTTGCTGGCGGTGCCGCTCACGGCGGGGATGAAGATCATCTTCGATCATGTGGAATCGCTGAAGCCGATCGGAGCATGGCTCGGCGAAGAAAGCCCGCAGAACGGGAACGGCAAGAGTTAGAAACAGCTCCTGGCTTCCCTGCCAGCACTCGGAATGGCTCGACCGCGGGAGAAGGACGAAGAAGGCGGACCATTCGAAATCCAAGCTAACTCTCCGAAGTCTGGTCTTGGCGACCTAACGGGTTTTGCGGTGGTAAAATTTTTCGGCAGGAGCAATGCATGTCTGAGACACCCACCCCCGACTCCGAGCCGACCTTTTCCCAAGAGCAAGACAAACAAAAGCGCGGCACTACGCGGCGAACATTTTTGAAATCAGCAGGTCTGGTTTCGGCGAGCGTTGCCGGCGCGGAGATGCTGAGCGGAATGCCAGGCGCGGAAGCCGAAGCGCAAGCAAACGCGGTTGGTCCCGGCAAGGTGCCTTTGAAGCTGCGGATTAACGGCGAAGTGCACGTGGTGAATGTCGAGCCGCGAACCACTTTGGCGGAGGCGTTACGCGACGAGCTGCACTTGACCGGAACCAAGGTGGTTTGCGACCGCGGTTCGTGCTCGGCTTGCACGGTCATGATCGACAAGACGCCGGTGTGTTCCTGTATGACGCTGGCCGTCGATGTCGGCGACCGCCACCTCACCACCATTGAAGGTCTTGCCCAAGGCGAGGAGTTGCATCCGCTGCAGGCCGCCTTCATCGAGCGCGACGCGCTGCAGTGTGGATTCTGCACCTCCGGTATGTTGATGAGTTGTGCAGCTCTGCTCGAGCGAAAGCCCAAGCCAAGCCCCGAAGATGTGAAAACGGCGATCAGCGGGAATATCTGCCGCTGCGCCACCTATCCGAAAGTTTTTGAGGCGGTACTCGCCGCCTCCCAGAGCAAAGAGGCCTAGCCATGGCGGTTCAGGAACAAACCCAAAAACAGCAGAGCAACGACGGGAAGACCGGCACCAAGGGCGAGCCGAAACCGGTCGAGCAGAGTCGTGCTAAGCAGGTAGTGCACCAAGCCGCTCCCGAGACGGCGCAAAAACGCGATGTCAAATTACGCGCCGGGATCGCAGCCGCCGGCGTACAGCAAGACGGCATCACGGACGTGACGCGCGTTGTCCCCTCCGACGAGCCCGCCCAATTGCCTGCGAATGACGAATTGAGACTGATCGGCAAACGCATCACTCGTGTCGATGGTCCGCTGAAGACGACGGGGCGCGCGCGCTATACCGCCGACGTGTATCTGCCGGGAATGCTTTACGGTGCGATGATCACCTCCAGCGTGCCCCATGCGCGCATTCGGGCGATCGATCTGAGTAAGGCGAAGGCGTATCCGGGTGTCAAAGGCCTTTATGTTCTGAAGCACATCAACGACCAGGCTGAGGTGAAGGACAAGTCAAAAGAGATGCCTTCAAAGTATCCGATTGTGCGCTTTGCCGGGCAGCCGATCGGGGGCATTGCGGCAACCTCTCAGGCTGCCGCGTATGAGGCCGCGAAACTAGTTGAGATCGATTACGAACCGCTGCCCTTTGTGACCAGCGTCGAAGATGCCCGACGCCCGGATGCGCCCGCTGTCTATCCCGCTGCCGCAGCCATGGGAGAAACTGCCGGTGGCGGAGGCGGGGATGAAGACGTGCCGCAAAAGGGAAACGTGCGCGGACCCGCTGTGGGTCCTCGCGGCGGAAAAGGCAGCGTGGAGAAGGGCTTTGCCGATGCCGAGATTACGGTTGAAGGCGATTACAGAACCCAGGTGCAAACCCACTGCTCGCTCGAAACCCACGGCGTCGTGGCCGATTGGAAGCCTGAGATGTTAACGGTCTACGCCTCCACCCAGGGCACCCCCACCGTGCGAGACGAGCTCGCGGAAGTGTTCGGAATTCCAAAAAGCCGCGTGCGAGTCATTACGGAATTCATGGGCGGCGGCTTTGGGGCGAAGTTTGGCGCGGGAAACTTTGGGGTCGTCGCGACTGCGCTGTCGAAGCAGACCGGCGCGCCGGTCAAAATGATGCTCACGCGCAAAGAGGAGCAACTCTCGTCCGGCAATCGGCCCGATTCGCGTGTGCACTTGAAGATCGGAGCCAAAAGGGATGGCACTCTCACGGCCATGCAACTGGTGAGCTACGGGACCGCCGGCGTGGGCACAGGTGCGGGTGCGGCAGGACCCACGCAAAATATGTACAAGTGCCCCAACCTACACACGGAAGAATACGACGTCTTCACCAACGCCGGCCCGGCGGCGGCCATGCGCGCTCCGGGACATCCTCAGGGCGCGTTCGCTTTGGAGCAGGCGATCGATGAGCTCGCGGAAAAGCTCGGCCTGGATCCTCTGGAATTTCGCGACAAGAACGATGAACACCCTGCACGTCGCGAGGAACGTAGGATCGGGGCCCAGCTTTGTGCCTGGTCAGAGCGGCACCAGCCCGGTGCCGATTCCGGCCCGATCAAACGCGGGCTTGGGGTGGCACAGGCGGTGTGGTACCGAATCGGCGACACAAATTCGCATGCAGAAGTGCGCATCGGGCGCGATGGCTCGGTGGAATTTATGTCATCGGTGCAGGATATTGGCGGAGGAATCCGCACGGTTTTGGCTCAGGTGGTGGCCGAAGAGCTCGGGCTAGAGCCGCGCGACGTTACCATGAAGATCGGAGATACGCTCTTCCCGCAGGGACCGTCTTCGGGGGGGAGTCAAACCACAAATTCGATCACTCCCGCAGCCCGCAACGCAGCGCACAAGGCAAAGGAGTTGTTCCTGAAGGATATTGCTCCCGCGTTCGGTGTGGACGCCAAGGACCTGGTCATAAGCGATGGCAAAGTCTTTGCGAAGAATGCTCCTTCCAAGTCGCTGATGTTCAAGCAGGCCGCCGGCCGGATGACGAGCGAAGAAATATCCGCCCGAGCCCAACGCGCGGACGATTATAAGGACTCTGGCGGCGGTAGCCAGTTTATTACCTATGGTGGCGTGCAGTTTGCGCAAGTCGCCGTCGATACCGAGACCGGCGTTATCAAGGTGGAAAAAGTTTGGGCGGTGCACGATTGCGGGCGCCCGATGAACCCATTGCTGCTCGAAAACCAGATTAATGGCGGAGTGTTACAGGGTGTTTCCTATGCGCTCTACGAAGATCGCGTAATCGACCGCAACTACGGATACGTGCTGAATCCCAACCTGGAGCAGTACAAGATTCTCGGGTCGCGCGAGACGCCAGAGATCAAAGTTCACGTCATCGAAAACATCCTCGGACTCTCTTCCACCGACGCTGGCGGTATCGGGGAGCCGTCAAAGATCCCAACCGCAGCTGCGGTGGCGAACGCCGTCTATAACGCAACCGGCGTTCGTGTGCGGCAACTGCCCATGCGTCCGGGGACGATGCTCGCCGCGCTCGGCAAAGTGAAAGGGATGACCGTATGAACCGCTTTGAATGGGTCGATGCACACAGTGTGGATCAGGCGCTAGCCGCGGTAACTGACGACGCCGCTTTCAAGGCGGGTGGGATCGATCTGCTCGACTTGATGAAGGACGGAATCGCCAAACCTTCGCGGCTGGTGAACATCCGCCACATCAGTGGGCTTGATCAGATCAACGAAGACGAGAAGAACTTGCGCATCGGGCCGCTGGTTACCCTCACCCAGATTGAGGAACATGCGACGATACAGAGGAAGTACACGGCTTTGTCCGAAGCTGCCTCAAGAATCGCCACTCCGCAGATTCGCAACATGGCCACGATCGGCGGCAATCTCGCGCAACGGCCGCGTTGCTGGTACTTCCGGTCGGAAGACTTTCATTGCCGCAAAAAGGGTGGCACGCATTGCTTTGCCCAGGACGGTGAGAACGATTACCACGCCATCTTCGACAATCGGGTATGCGCCATCATTCATCCGTCGGGGATGGCAATACCGCTGGTCGCCATGAATGGACGTGTGGAGATCACGACCAAGAAGGGCAAGCGGGAAGTCGCACTGGAGGAGTTCTTCACCAGTCCCGAGCACGATATCAGGCGCGAAAACATTCTGGAACCAGGTGAACTGATTACCTCGATCATCGTGCCGGCCGGAGAAGCTCGCACTGCTTACTACAAGCTGGGAGAGAAGGAATCATTTGACTGGCCTATTGCGGATGTTGCGGTCGCGCTGACCGTACAGGGTTCGCATTGCAGCAAGGCGAGCGTGGTGCTAGGTGGGGCTGCTCCGTATCCTTACCGCGCCCAAGCCGCCGAAGCAAAACTCAACAATTCTGAGATCACCGCGGATTCGGCCCGCGCCGCCGCCGAAGCCGCCATGGCCCATGCCACGCCGCTCGAGAAAAACGCCTATAAGATTCCGATCTTTGAGGCCATCATCCGGCGCACAATCTTGCGCGCGGCCGGCGTGAACACCGAAGGAGTTGCAGCATGACACCTTTAAACATCATTCAGCAGGGATCGGGAATTTGCCGCCGCCTGCGCACGAAGACCTCGTATGGAACGTTCATCGGAAGTCCGACATTCTGGGAGAGCGGCGAATCTACGACCGCCGTCTATTGGTGCCTTGACACCATGGGATCTGCCGGGCCAGATGATCACATCGCCCACCCCAAGCGGTGCAAAGAAGGACGAGAGTGCTTTAGGGCGCGAGACTAAACCAGCCTGGAACTTCGGCCTTCCTCTTCGGGACTGGATCGAGCTTGATTGCTGCTAACTGCCTATCCCGGGGCCTTGGTTCTTCCTCTTCTTCCTCTTCGCCATCTCACCAAGGGCGGGTGCCCCTGCGGGCTGCCCACATAGGAATTCTGATCACTTGCTTGTCAGCAAGTTTTTTCGCGTAATAGGGATAGCTGGGTGGGTAAGGCGACTAGACTTCGAACTCCCCGGCTTCGGGGAACTTCAGGTTGTTCTTTGCCAGGGTTTCGGTGAGCAGAACTTCGATGTGTGACTCCTCGCAATTTCGCGCCAAGGCCATTTCGCTGACCAGTAAGTAGCGGGCGCGCTCTAGCATCTTCTTCTCACGAAAAGACAGGCTTTTCGATTCCCGGAGCATAAGAAGGTTCTTCAGCACTGCGGCAACTTCGAGCAACGAACCCGTCCGCATCCGGTCAGAGTTCTCTTTAAAACGGTCCTTCCAATCAGCGTCGCTGCCCCCTTCCCCATCGGAAAGGAACTCAAGGATCTTCTTGATCTCTCCGTTCTTCACCACCGGACGCAGGCCGACGGCCTCCACGCTGTGAAAAGGAACAGTTACCTTTAAGTTGCTGGATTTGATATTGAGAAGGTAATAGCGTTCGGACTGGGTGCCCGTGGTGCGGCTGCCGATTTGCTCGATGATCCCTACACCGTGGTTCGGATAAACAACCCGGTCACCAATGTGGAAAACACCGTTTCCATTGCTGCTCATACCTGGAACAGCCCACAATCCGCGAGACAATCCTATTCTACAGGCGAAGAGGCCCGGCGCACAATTCGCTGAGTAGATGCCCTTTGGCGTTCGGGAGTTGGAAGGTAGCGATTCTTGTTCCAGGTAGTTTGATTGCGGTCAACCCTGCCACTACACTCAGGATTGCCGCCGGCCAGGCGGGATTGCTGGGAGCAACGTGGAAGTCCTCGATCTAAGACACTTTACTTCTGCCGACTTGCGTCCTTTGTTGGAGGACGAGATCAAGGTGTGGGGCGACCTGCTTTGCTGGGACTATAGCGGGTCGGCCGAGATGATTCTCCGCTATATGGACGCGAAGTTCCTGCCGGGGTACGCGGCGGTTTCCCGCGGAAAAGTGTTCGGATACTCGTTTTTTGTCTATGAAAGCAATAAAGGGGTGATTGGCGACCTGTTCGTCAACCAGGGAGAGAACGGAGTTAGCCAGCAACAGGTTGAGACTCGCCTGCTTACCCACGTGATCGAGACTCTGCAGCAGTCTCCCGGCATCCACCGCATTGAAGCACAGCTGCTGGCCCACGAAACCGGAGCGGCGTCCGAACCTTTCGTTTCTCAGGGATTCAGCCAACATGCGCGCCTTTTCATGGCTTTGCCCTTAGCCGGCGCCCGCATCGTTGAGAAGGTGCTTACGCCGGAGATCGAACTCCGCCGCTGGACTGAACAGGACTATCAGCACGCCGCTTCCGTCATCACCGCTGCATACCGTGCTCATGTGGATTCGGAGATCAACGATCAATACCGAACGCTGAGTGGCTCGTTGCGATTTCTGAACAACATAATTCGATTTCCCGGATGTGGAACCTTTGATCCGGAATCATCCTTTGTGGCCGTGCATAAGAGAACGCATACGCTGGTGGGCGTGATCCTTTGTTCTAGGGTTCGGTATGATACCGGGCACGTGACCCAGGTCTGCGTCATCCCCGACTACCGCGGCTTTGGGATAGGAAAGGCACTGCTGGCCGCGAGTGTACGGAATCTCACCCAACGTAAGTTCGCAGCCTTGTCTCTGACCGTGACCGAGGCGAACAGTCCGGCGGTCGAGCTCTACAAACGCCTGGGTTTTGATTCCAAGCGGGTGTTCGACGCGTTTGTGTGGGAAGGATAGGGTAGGACGGATAAGCGGATAAAAAGGGATCCGACGACTAAGAAGAAGCTCGTGAGCGATTCGCTTCAAGCTCATAGTCCGCTCCGCGAGCGCCCCTCCGCATACGATGGTTATGGTTGAAGATCAAGCCGACGTAAGGCGTCGAGAGGGGTTCCCACCCGACTCTCGAGATTAGAGCCAAACGAAAGAGGCTGCTTTTCAATGCCTCAGAATCCACATCACCCAGCCAGCCGCGATCAGCCCGCCCATAAAGATGGCAAAGCAGTAGAGACCGTGATTCACCATCTCGCGCGTGGTGTTCCGCTGGGTAATCCCGAACACGATCGAGGCAAAGGTAGAGAAGATTAATGCGGCGTTGAAATGAGAGATTTCCATCAGGGCTTCTTCCCGATTGCAATGTGGTAGGCGTCGGCGACGCTCATGAAATTCAACAGCCCAGCGGCAATGATGAACTTCGTCCCATAGTCAGCGCTGGCATGGGCCACGATCGTATGACCTAGGTCGAGAGCGCGGCTTACGATGTACATACCTCCCGCGCCGACGTCGCCGATGAAACCTAGGATGTCCAGGATGTCGCCGCCATTCGGTTTATAGACTCGACCCTCCATGAGCAGGCCGAGCACAAACATTGTTGCGACCGACGCCATGATCAGCAGGCCGCGAATCCATCGTTTCTGAATCAGGTGCCCGGCGCCCGGAATGAGCCAGCCGAGGGCCGGCGCAAGCACAGCCATTGTCGACGTCTGGGCGGAGGGGGTTGCGATTGCTTCTCGTCTTACCGGTGAGTCTGCCATGTGGAAGTAAATGTCGAGTGTTGCCCTGAGCGAGATGTCAGATGATTACGAGTTCCGTTTGCATTCTACCAGTTACTTCAGCCCTACCGCTTCGCACCAGCATGTTGACCTCGCTGCGCACTCCGAACTCGGGCAGGTACACACCCGGTTCGATGGAAAAGCAGCTATTCGGGAGAATCCGCCGTTCGTCATGCACTTCGAGATTGTCCATGTTGGCGCCGTTGGCATGGACCTCGGTGCCGATGGAGTGCCCGGTGCGGTGAACAAAGTATTGCCCGTATCCGGCTTCGGCGATGCTCTGACGGACAGGGTCATCTACTTGCCAGCCTGAAATTTGCTTACCGGAAGCGATCGATTCCTTTACGAACTTAATTCCCGCGTCGCGACCTGCGCGCACGATGCGGAAGATTTCTTGCATGCGGTCTGAGGGAGTGGGCCCAACGAATCCGGTCCAGGTGATGTCGTAGTAGACGGCATTGGGGGTATTCTTCTTCGCCCAGATGTCGAGAAGAACGAAATCTCCCTCGCGGATGGGCGAGCATGTCGCCGCGTCAGGGCCGTAATGCGGGTTGCCGCTGTTGGCATTGACAGCTACGACCGGGGGATCGGCGGCAACGAGATTGTCCCGTCGAAAGGCTTCGAGGATCCACTGTTGAATTTCAAATTCATTGGTACCACCATTGCGAACGCAACTTCCGATTTCGTTGAATGCCGCGGCAGTGATTGCGTCCACCGCGTCCCGAGCGGCGTAGTGGGACTGAATCTGATCCTCCGTCCACGTGGCTTCGAACCGTGCCACCAAATCGCCTGAACTCACAATGTTCTTTCCCAGCCCACGAATCAGTTCGGCGGTGCCGGCATCGACCAGCGAAATGGTGAATACGCCGTTGTTCGGCGAATATTGCATGGCGACGTCTCGATAGGGGGAGAGCATCTGTTTGAGGCCCTCGAATAGCTCTTGCCAGGCCGAATAAGTGCACTTTTTCCCGGGAAGACTATCGAGGTGTCCGGCTTCGATCTTGTGGACTAGCTTTTGGGGTTCGCCTTGCGCCGGAACCAAATAGAACCAGCGGCGCGTGACCATCATATGCTCGGGAAGGCCGAGCACATGATAGGCAATCGGGTCGCGGTGGTGGTGGTCGTAGAAGAGCCAGGCGTCAAGGTTGCGTTCACGAAGGGCAGACTGGATGGTAGCGAGATCCATGGGCCATCATTTTACCTGCTTGGCGAGTATGCGTTTTTTCTCAGCCGGCGTGAGGGTCTCCGAAGCCGTTCGAAGTACGAGTCGCGGGGCGCGTTCGCGAATGCTCATCAGATAAGGGATGGTTTGTTCGGGATCCATTTTGGCGGTAACGCGCAAGAGCCAGCCGAGGCCTTTCTGGACCATGTCATCGCGATCGTTGAGGAGGATGTTAGAGAGCTGAAACGCTTCCGCAAGGAATGCACCTTGTTGTCGGCCTTGAATGAGCGCGACGCACGCTGCCCGGCGATGCCAGCGATCGGGTGACTTGGCCCATGCGAATACTCTCCTCAGTCGACTCCGGTCCGCCCCAACCATGGGAGCGATGAGGGAATGCACCAGTCCGTCGTGATCCGCCCAAGTACTGATGCGGCCAATCCAGGATTCAAAAAGATCGAAGCGACCGCCGTCCAACTTGTCGGCAAGCGTCTCGAGCAGCAGCACTCCGCAGATCTTCTCTTCCAGTACGTGACCGGCGAAGAGACGGTCGGCGACCTGAACAAGAAATTCGAGCCCCTGCTGGTCGAGAATTTCTCGCTGTGTTTTGCGCGCGAACCTGCGCAGGTCGTCCGTGTACCAGCCGTGCGATTGGATGTCTTCTTTGAAGAACCACTGCACGCCTTTTGCGTGTTCCCTAGAACCTCCGCGTTTGAGTGCGGCGCGAATCTCGGCGGCAACCTTCGCGGCACTGGGCTTTCTTGGCATTTCTAGAGTTCTAGTCTTTCCCGCAGCTGCGCCGCGGTGATCCCGTTCACGCGGATGAGCTTGCGTCGGTTGGTTTCGCCGGAGACGATCAACACCGCGGACTTCGCAACCTGCAGGGCGAGGGACAAAAATTCAACGCAGGCTTGGTTCGCGCGGCCCTCGACGGGAGGTGCAGTGAGGCTGAGTTTCAGTGCGCCACCGAGTTCTCCGACGATTGCGTCGCGTCGTGCCCGTGGTTGAAGTTTGACTGCGAAGGTCACGCCTTCGGCAGTTTCATGGACGGTTATCACGTCCTATATGATAAGCACAGTCGCTACGGGCCCATAGCTCAACGGTTAGAGCAGCAGACTCATAATCTGTTGGTTCCTGGTTCAAATCCAGGTGGGCCCACCAAAGTGGCACAGTCTCACGCTGCGAAGTTCAGCCTTTCGAGCTCCGGCGCTAGTCGGCTGCGGAGGTATCGTTCTCACCTGCGGCCCCGGTCATCAGCATCTTCTTAAGTCTGATCTTTTCGTCCATGAGAGCCTTAATCTGGGCGGAGTCGGAGGTGCGCATCGATTCCAGTTGGCGCTGAATTTGTTCCAGGCGACGCTTGATTTGAAGGCGGCGCAAGGCCCGGGCAGCGCCATCCACCTTGTCGGCAGTGAGCTCTTCGTCATGCTTAATGAGAATGGTCGCAAGCAGGCCGCGGTCGGAGTCGGAGAGCGACAAGTCCATTGGCTCGGTGTTTTCGGGAGCATTCAACAGAGTTTCAATAAGCGCCTCTGTACTCAGGCCAAGGTGAAGACGCTCAGAGGCCAGGAAATATTTTGCCTGCCGCGCCGGATCAAAGGGGTCATCGGCTCCCGAGCGATCGGAACTATAAGACTCCGATTGGTCTCCCGAAGCCAGAGCGCGGATCAGCAACTTCTCAGCGTCAGTGACCTGCGTCTCCGGAACCGCCTTCACTTCGGTAGTTTTGCGCGAAATGGCGGCGTTTTTTAGTTCCTGACGGAGTACGGCGGAATCGACGCTGAGCTTTTGTGCGATTTCTTGCGCCAGTTCGTCGCGAACAATCCGGCTGGGAACGCGCTGGATGTGGGGCAGAAGATAATTTACTGCCTTCAGCTTGCCTTCTGCGCTGCGGACCGGAAACTGTCCTCGCGCCCGCTCGATCAGGTAGTCGAAGTAGCGCTGTGAAAGCTTCAGCGCACCGGCGTAGGCTTCTTTCCCTTTGCGGCGCACAAACAAGTCGGGATCGAAGCCCTGCTCCAACGTGAGGACGCGAATTTCGAACTCTTCTTCGACCAACAAGCCCAAAGTCCGCTCGGTGGCTTTGGCTCCGGCGGCGTCGGGATCGAAGTTAACCACGACCTGCTTGCTGAAACGTCCGAGCAGGGCGGCTTGTGCCGGGGTGAAGGCCGTGCCGGAACTGGCGATGACGTTGTGGAACCCTGCGGCAAAGACGGAAATGCAGTCCATCTGACCTTCGACCAGGATGGCGTAATTCAGGGCGCGAATCGCTTCCTTGGCCTGATCGAGATTGAAAAGCACGCGCGACTTCGAATAGATCGCTGTCTCGGGAGAATTCAAATACTTGGGGCCGGCTTTCTCATCGGTCAACAGAGTTCGTCCCGTAAAGGCGATTACGCGCCCGCCGTCATTCGCAATGGGGAACATGATGCGGTTGCGGAACTTGGAATACATGGAAGCCATCGTCGCCCGTGGGCCGTCGGCCGCACCGTGGTCCTTGCTAACATCATTCCGGGCGAGGACGTGCGACCCGCTAGAGGATTGTCCGGCGGAGTCGCGGAACCTGGTTTTATTTTCTGGCGATAGGCGGCCCGTGACCGACGACGGGTTCTCTTTCCACGAAAACAAGCCGCTTTCGCGCAGCATCTCTTCGCCAAATTCGTTTTTTAGCCGATCGCGAAGCAGGAACCCGGAATCCGGGGCCAAGCCGATACGAAACTTGCGAATGGTGGCTTCATCGAGGTTGCGACCGATGAGATATTCGCGTGCTTTTGCTCCCTCAGAACGCCAGAGACATTCCTGAAAGAATGACGATGCTCGCTCGTGGATTTCCAGCAATGCGGTTCGGAGTTTGGCGTCTCGAGCTTCGGATTCGCTGCTGAAACTGGCTTTCGGCAGCTCAACTCCCATCTTCTGGGCGACTACGCGGATCGCTTCGGGAAAAGAAATGTTCTCGATCTCTTGAACAAACTTGAACACATCCCCTGACTTGCCGCAGCCGAAGCAATGGAAAAATTGCCGGGTGGCATGCACTGAGAAGGAGGGGGTTTTTTCCTTGTGAAAGGGGCATAGGCCGGAGTAGTTCTGGGCTCCCGCCTTCTTCAGGCTGAGGTAATCGCCCACGACCCGGACGATGTCCGCCTGCTGCTTCAAGGTTTGCGCGAAATCGGAAGCCAAGGCCATGAGTTTTCAGGGCACGATGAATCTTTCACTGCGTTCTTTTGCGACCTCGGTGGTTCGTCACGGGGACGGCGCTACCAACGGGGTCGCCCATAGCGGTGCACCCTAGATTCTGAGCTACAGGTCGACGATTTGGGAACAGTGGATTTCATCTAGCCTGTGAAAATCAGCGTTCTCACCTGCTTCCCACCATTCCCCGCACCGACTCGATCAACTTTGTGGAATCGTATCCAATGCCGTCTTTGAAGACGATCTCAATGTTTTCAATGTCCGCAATGTTTTGCGAAGGGTCACCTCGAGTCACCACCAGGTCGGCCTGCTTGCCGGGTTCAATGGTCCCGATTTTGTCCAGATCGCCTAAGTATTGCGCTCCGTTGTAGGTGGCGATATGAATGGCTTCCACCGGTGTGAAGCCAGCTTCGACCAGCAACTCGACCTCCCGCTGGTCGCCAAAACCGGCAACCACACCCCCGATTCCTGTCGGATCGAGACCGGCAAGCAGCAGGCCCCCTTGCTTTGCGAATTCATGTTCAAATTCCATCTCTTTTTTAAACGCGGCAATCATAGGAGAGACGTCGGTCTTGTAAAAGCGTTCGAGACGAGCGGTGTCGCTCACTCGCACCTTGCTGGCAAGAAACTGGCTTCGCGATTCCGAGGAAAGTGCGTCGAGAGTTCGGGTCTGAATCGGAGGACGACCGGGAACTTCTACTTCGAACACCGGCAGGGTGGAAGTCACCGCCACGTGGTGCTTTATCAGATCCAGGATCATGTCGTGCACCGGCCCCGACCGCACGTTGAGCTTGCCGTATCGCAGCATGTCATCCGCTACGTCCGGGCACTCTCCGGGCTTTTTCTCAGGGAAGAATTCTGTGTCGACGAGCAGCCCGTGTTCCAGGTCATCGATGCCGAGCGTAGCCGCCTCGCGAAAACCAATGGAACATAGATGGCCAGTAACCTTGATCCCACGCTTGTGCGCTGCCGTAATTGCCGCTGACAGCTCCGGGGGCGTTATGAACATGTAGGCCTTGAAGTTATCAATGCCCTCGTCCATCCAGTAGTTCGCCATCCTGGTGACGTCTTCCGGGCCGCTGAGTTGATGAAGTTGCAATGCAAAGGTACCTTGGCCCTCCAGGTAAGGGCCGGTTACGTGCATTTTGGGGCCTGGAAGTGTACCCGCATTGATGGCTTTTTTTAGCTCCAAGTCGGTGTAGGGCTCCAGCGATCCGGTGGTTCGGATTGTGGTTACGCCCCCGGCTAGATATAGCCGTGGGAAGCTGTAGGCCATTTCTCCAAAAATGGCGTTCCCCATGGGATAGAACATGTGATCGTGCATTCCCACCAAGCCGGGAAGTACGGTATAGCCATGGAGGTCGAGTACTTGAGCATCCTTTGGGATTGAGGCTGTGCTCGAGCCACTGACCGATTGAATTTTGCCGTTGGTGAATACGATGGACTGGTCTTCCCGTGCAGGCGAGCCCGTCCCATCGATCACCCGTACATGCTCAAGAGCGACAACCGGCGAGTTCACGCGGACAAATGGCTTAACCTCAGGACCGAGCTCTTGCGCAAATCCCATGGCGGAGAGAAGCAGGAATGCTGCGGGGAAACGGACCATTTCCACCCCCATTTTGGATCGGTGGATTGTACATCAATGATTCTGAAGTATGGCGGCAGTGCCCTGAAACTAAACTGCTGTCGTTGCCATCTAATTAATTGAACGGCAGGGACATAGGGCAACGTGTCCGAACCCCGGGGTTCAGGCGTTTAGGTGCAGGCTGCTCAGCAAGAACCAAGAAAAGTTCCAGGGCCTCGCCCCCAGACGTTGCGGCGGGGGAGCGAAACCTGGGGAAGAGCCAATAGGCTGAAAGCGCTGCGCAAGCGGCTCCTTTTCTGCTAGAATTTGTAGGTTTGTGCGGCGTCCGGGCTCGCCATTGTTGTTCCCACCGTTAACTAGAGAAACATCTCATTTCGGCTTGCGGATAAGAGGGCTCTGGCACTCCCATCCAATGGACGAAGAAGAGGACAATCCGTCTTGGCATTAGACGACAAGTACGACGATATAAAAAAGCTGATCGACACGGGGAAAGAGAAGGGATACCTAACCTACGATCAAGTCAATGATCTCATCCCGCAGGATGTGCAAAGTCCCGACGACCTCGAAGATCTGCTGACCACAATTGGTACGCAAGGCATTGATGTACTCGAGGGCCCGAAAATGCCCTCGCTCGACCGTGAAGAAGCAGAGGAACTTGGCGAAGACGTAGAACTTGATCTCACGCCGGGTGCTCTAGAAAAAACCAATGACCCCGTCCGCATGTATCTGCGCGAGATGGGAACGGTCCCGCTGCTGACGCGTGAAGGCGAAGTGGAAATCGCCAAGCGCATCGAGCGTGGACAGAACCGAGTGCTCAAGGCGCTGTCGCGGTCGCCAATCGTGATTCGCGAACTGCTCGCCATGGGCGAGGACCTGAAGAAGGGTGTCCGCTCGATCAAGGAAGTGGTCACTTTCGATGAGGAAGAGATCACTGACGAGATCGTGCAAGCGCGTCTGAACGAGTTCACCGGAAAGATCGACGACCTGGCCAAGGCTTACAAAAAAGCCATACAGGTGCAGGAGAAATTCGCCGAGCTTTCCCAGAAAAAGAACCCGAAGGTGTATCGCCGTGTGCGCAATCAACTGGCGCGCGCGGTGGTAGGTGTTTCGCAAGCGGTACGAAAACTCGGCTTTACTAATGTCGAACGCAAGCGCCTGATCGACCGTCTGAACAAGACGGTTGATACCATGCGCTCGCTCGACCGCCAGATTCAGAATCTGGAGAAAAAGGCCGAGGCTACTCGTTCCGAAGATCAGCGCAAGGAATACAAGCGACAGGCACGTGCGATCGGCACCGAGCTCGAAAAGATGGAGCACGAGTCCGGCGTTGCGTTCCAGGAGCTCAAGCGCACGCAGCGAGAAATCATCCAGGGCGACATGGACGCCGAGCAGGCAAAGCGCGAGCTGATCGAAGCCAACCTGCGACTGGTGGTTTCGATTGCGAAGAAATACACCAACCGCGGACTTCAGTTTCTCGACCTGATTCAGGAAGGCAACATCGGCTTGATGAAGGCTGTGGACAAGTTCGAGTACCGCCGCGGGTACAAGTTTTCAACTTATGCCACGTGGTGGATTCGCCAGGCCATTACTCGCGCGATCGCCGACCAGGCGCGTACGATTCGTATCCCGGTGCACATGATCGAAACCATCAACAAGCTGATCCGCACGTCGCGGCAGCTGGTGCAGGAACTGGGACGCGAACCGACGTCGGAGGAAATCGCCAAACGCATGGACATTCCGGTGGCCAAGGTGCGCAAGGTGCTGAAGATTGCTCAGGAGCCGATCTCGCTAGAAACGCCGATCGGCGAAGAGGAAGATTCTCATCTTGGCGACTTCATCGAAGACCGCGCCGTGGTCTCGCCCGCCGAAGCGGTCATCAACGTCAACCTGAAAGACCAGACTTCGCATGTGCTTCGTACCCTGACGCCGCGCGAGGAAAAGGTCATCAAGATGCGGTTCGGTCTAGAAGACGGAAGCGAGCACACGCTCGAAGAAGTGGGCCAATCGTTCGCCGTCACCCGCGAACGCATCCGGCAAATCGAGGCAAAGGCGCTGCGCAAGCTGCGGCACCCGAGCCGGTCGAGGAAGCTGAGAGCGTTTTTGGATGGGGTAAGAGACTAAGTCGCATTCTTAGATCTGCGGGGCGCGCGAAGGCGCGCCCTTTTTTCTGCCCCGGCCATCGCTCACGGGGAGCTCTTGGGTATCGGACCCGCGCGCAAGTAGAATCGTGCGAGGTCGATGTTAGATCCTCTCCAGCTCGCTGATCTCGACGAATTCCGCGCCGCGTTGCTGACCTGGTATCGGCAAAAACGTCGCGATTTGCCCTGGCGCAGAACGCAGGACCCTTATGCCATCTGGCTCTCGGAAATCATGCTGCAGCAGACCCGCGTGGCGGCAGTGATCGCGCACTACCAACGCTTTTTGCAGAGGTTCCCCACCGTCCACAGCTTGGCGGCAGCGCGAGAATCGTCCGTGCTCGCGCAATGGAGTGGGCTTGGCTATTATCGGCGCGCACGGAATCTTCATGCCGCCGCCAAGGCGGTTGTGCGGGACCACGGTGGCGCATTTCCGAGAACATCGGCTGGATTGCGAGCCTTGCCGGGAATCGGGCGCTACACAGCGGCGGCGATTGCCAGCATCGCATTTGACGAAGCCAGTGCGGTCGTCGACGGCAACGTTGAGCGGGTGATCTCGCGGCTGTCGAAAAGCACCGTGTCTGGCAAGCGTATTTGGGAAATTGCCGCGCAGTTGCTTGCTTGCGAACGTCCCGGCGAGTTTAACCAGGCGATGATGGAACTAGGGGCAATGGTATGTTTGCCGGCCGAGCCGAACTGCCCAGGATGCCCGATTCGGAGTTTTTGCCGAACCCAAGGGCGGCATCATGCAAGTCGAAAGGCGCCGCCGCAGGTGAAGCGCGAAATTGCTTACGCGCTCGCGCGTGACGGCAATTCTGTCCGCCTGATTCAAAGAGGCGCAAACCAGCCACTCATGCCGGGAATGTGGGAGTTACCCCAAGTTGCAGTCACCCGCTCGCCGGATCTTCTGTTTTCTGTGCGGCACTCAATTACGGTTACTGACTTTACGGTTCGAGTTCTGAGCTGTGCGGGTGAGCTAGAGGGCACATGGATCAAGAACTCGCGCCTGGCTAGTCTCCCCCTAACCGGACTTACAAAGAAAATCCTCCGCCGAGCCGCGATCATCAAAGAACCGGTTAGCTACCGCAAGGTGAGCGCACGTTTAGGGCAAGCTTCTCGGTAGACTTAAGAGCGTATCTTGCACGATTGTCCTAGGCCAGTGAAAAGCAAGGCGGCCTGCAATGACCTGGCTGAGTCGCATGTTTGGAGGAAAGACGATGGAAGCACTGAGCGTGGGGACACGCGCTCCCCACTTCGAGCTGCCGTTTATCGAAGGTGGAGGAGAGTTTTCGTTAGAGGAGGCACTCGCGCGTGGGCCTGTGCTTCTGGTTTTTTTCAAGATCTCATGCCCGGTGTGCCAGTATGCCCTACCCTTCATCGAGCGCATTTACAAGGCACATGGCGGCGGCAAGGTGACGATTGCCGCTATCTCGCAGAACGGAGCTAAAGACACGCGTCAGTTTTTGGATCGCTTTGGTATTTCCTTTGATGTGCTTCTCGATGACCCCAAGACCTTCTCGGTTTCGAATGCGTATGGATTGACGAATGTTCCGACCGCATTCTGGATCGCGGAAGATGGCGAAGTCGTGATCTCGAGCGTGGGATGGGCGAAGGCCGAGGTCGAGGAAATGGCTTCGAAAGCAGCGGAAACGAATCAGGCGAAAGCCACATCGCTTTTCCAGCCGGATGAGCAAATCGCCGACTTCCGGGCTGGTTGAAGTTCCAAAAACTAGTCCGCAGGTTGCGGACAAGACCTAATCTCCGAATAACGCAAAAAGCCCGATTGTCCCCCAAGGCGGCGAGAAATGGGCCGCTCGCAGCTGTCTTTCTCCCGCGAGCCAGTTATCGCTCCCACTCAATTTCTTCCAGGCTCCCGTAGAATAGGCATTTTGTATCACCATCCATAGGAGTTATGGGAATGCGAAAGCCGGCTCTGATTGCCAGCATTTTTCTCTCGGTTGTTCTCACTCTGTCACTTGCCATTGCCAATGCCCGCCGATCGTCGGCGAATGTGATGTCTGTCCACCTGCCCCCGGCAGTATTTTCTGCCATGAACAAACTCAGTGCGGAGCAAATTCGCGCCGATGTGCGCTTCCTCTCGCATGACCTGCTCGAAGGCCGCGGCACCGGCCAGCGTGGCGGAGACCTTGCGGCCGAATACATTGCCACGCAATTTCAGCTAGCCGGGCTCAAAGGCGCAGGCGATCACGGGAGCTTTTTTCAGAAAGTTCCTATGGTAGGCGTCACCCCTGCTCCGGAAACCACATTCGAACTTGTAACCAAGAGCGACAGCATGCGATTGAAGCCGCTTGAGGAGTACGTTGCCTACGATCAGATGCAGCGCACGTCCGAGGATATCGACGCTGACATGGTTTACGTCGGGTATGGCATTGAGGCTCCCGAGTACAAGTGGGACGACTACAAAGGCGTGGATGTTCGCGGCAAGGTGCTGCTCATGTTGGTGAATGAGCCGACCTCAGACGACCCCAACTTCTTCAAGGGGCGCGCGCTCACCTATTACGGACGCTGGACCTATAAGTACGAGGAAGCTGCGAGGAAAGGCGCGGTGGGGGCCATTCTGATTCACAAGACGGATATGGCCAGTTATCCCTGGGAAGTGGTGCGAAACTCAAACTCGGGAGAGAAGTCCTATCTCAAGGCAGAAGGCCCACAGCTGAAAGCAGCGTCTTGGATTCAACTGGATGTCGCGAGAAAGCTGGCACGGGCATCCGGCATGGACATTCTGCGAATGATCGAGAATGCGAATTCGCGCGACTTCCATCCCGTGAATCTGCCGGCCCGGCTGAAGGCACATATGGTGAGCAAGATACGGCCGTTCTCGTCGAACAACGTTGTGACGATTCTCCCTGGTGCCGATCCCAAGATGAAGGATGAGGCGGTGATGTACACGGCTCACTACGACCACTTGGGAATTCGTCCGGACATGCCGGGCGACAATATTTACAACGGTGCTCGCGACAACGCCACCGGCTGCGGGATTCTGCTGGAACTCGCGCGAGTGTTCGCGCAATCCCCAGCGAAACCACGGCGGTCGATTCTGTTTGCATCGGTTACCGCCGAGGAACAGGGTTTGCTTGGCTCCCAATACCTTGGCGAGCATCCCCCGATTCCGGCCGGAAAGATTTCGTTGGACCTGAACTTTGACGACATCCCGCCATTGGGCGAGCCCGAAGAGGTCGAGGTATCAGGGGCGGAACGAACCAGCTTCTACCCAACCGTAGAGGCACTGGCGCGGGAGTTCCGCCTGGCGATCCGACCCGATTCGCATCCCGAGGCGGGCCACTACTACCGTTCGGATCATTTCTCGCTAGCGCGAGTCGGGGTGCCTTCGTTTTCGGTCAACGAGGGCATGAAGTACAAGCATCACAACGCCGACTGGGGCATGCAACAAGCCGAAGAATACACCAACAAGCACTACCATCAGCCAAGCGACGAATACGATGCCAGCATGGATTTCACGGGCGACATGGTGATGGCGCGCTTCGGATTTGCTCTGGGCTGGGCGGCCGCATCCGAAGCAACGCCCGTGGGATGGCAAGCGGGAGACGAGTTTGAACCAGCGCGGAAGAGGAGCCAGGGCAAGTGAGCGATTGAGCGCGGCGCGATTGCAATGGCTTGATTGATCCCTATCAGGAGGTCGAGTGGAAGCGAGCACCCGGCAAAAGATTCAGTTGGTTCTGATCCTTGCGATGGTGATAGCGGCAATTCGCGTCGTTTGGATCTTCTACGAACGGCGGGAAGCGGCAAAGGAGCCGGCACAACAAGAAGCGCCGCCGTTAAATCCCGATTACCTCGTAAACCCGAAGAAGCTCTATGCTTACGATCTTAAAACCGCGAAGCAAGAGCTGACGGCGCAGCCGGCCTGGGTCAAGGTAGGCTACTACTATCCTTACTACGCCTTCGATTCCTCCACCCATCGCGCCGAAATGGCGCACGAGATTGGGAAACTCGGACCCCTTGAAAAACTGGAGATCAAAGACGTTTTCCTGCAACCTGCGGCGGGTGGCGAGCGCCAAGTGATGGTGGTCTTCGACCGTAATGGCAAGAAGTATGCGACCAGCGTGGGTCGAGAAAAAAGTGGGGACTTCAAATTCTTCAGCAATGACATGCTGTTTTACGAGGACCCGCACCAACTCTACAAGCACTGGCCTGCGGACCTGTGGCAGGCGATCGATCAGCACCAGGTAAAGCCGGGGATGAGTGAGATGCAGGCCGACTTCGCAATCGGCGTCGGTTTGATGCAACAAGGCGGCAGCCAGGAAGACAAAACGCTCGACTATCCAAACGGCGGCAAGCCCGTGGATATCACCTATCACAATGGCAAGGCGGTCGCGATTGTACCCGGGAAGAACGAATAACCAGCCTTCATTGTTGATCGTCTTCAAGGAATCGAGGGGATGCTGTCCTTTGGTGTCCGATGGATCAATCTTCGCCTGCTTGCACTCTCGCTGCGATACGGCCGTTTGCTCATCCGGACCTTAGCCCTTCAGACATCTGTTCACTGAATCCGGGGGTTCGCTAGACTTTCGTCCAACTCCAGAAATTGAACAGCGAACAAAGCGAGGGCCCGCTCCATGCTTTTGCAATGGTTTAACCAGCACAGCCTTCCTTTCCAGGTGATCGTGGCCTACATTCCGCTGACCGCCACAGTGGCGACAACGGTCCTGAGCATTATTTTGGCGCGGGCAACTCTCCGCTATGCCGAAACCACCGACAAGAGCCTGGCCTTGGCTCGCGAGGAGTTCGAGCGGCAGTGGTCGCCAGAACTGCATCTGAAACTCGAGCGAGTCAGCAACCGGCAAACCAGGATCGTGGTCACTAACCTGGCTCGCATCTCCGTACTGCTGCAGATGGTGCAACTGCGCCAGCTCTCGATGGCCGTGCCTGCCCTGCGCTCGTTCATGAACGATCCTCTTGTCGGAGGCTGTACGTGGAGCGAAGAACTGGGAAAGCATCTATTTGCCTGCACCGGAGATGACTATGACGGTCAGGTGGCCGCCTCGGTCACTTTTTACGCCTCCGGCCGCCTCTACCGCACCGATTGGTTCCGCTTTCAAATTGAAGTTAGCCGGGGAGACGTTCTCCGGCTGGAACCGGTGAACATTGCCGCCCGTCGGGTTCAGGTGCTCGAAGAAGAAGAGATGAAGCAAGAGTTGGCCGAGGTCGTGGCCAAGGCAAATGCCGCGGGCGCCTAGAATTAGAAGAAGGAACAAATCTTTGAAGGTACTAAGGGTCTATTGCTGAAAGTCTATGGAAGCCCTGCCTTAGAACGCCCGTAACCTGCCCCTAGCCGTCTAACTGCATCCAAAATGGGACCAATGCGGGCGACAGCAAAACTCGCCTTTCGAATGTTGCTCATGATGGTTAGCCTGGGCGCGGCAATTGCGCAAAAGCAATCCGCCAGCAAGGCCGGTCCGCAGGTCGCTTCTCAGTCGACGGCTGGGAATTCGAGCGACAACCGATTCCTTACCGATGAAGACCGCCTGTCCCTCATCGCTGCCGCACTGGACTCGAGGGTTCGAGGCGCGGAGCCCGACTGCTCCCATCTTGTTCATGCGATCTACAAACAAGCAGGGCTGGCTTACGGGTACGCGCCGTCCTCCGATCTCTATGCCGGAGTCGAGGGATTTCAGCGGGTCACGAAACCTGAACCGGGTGACCTGGTTGTTTGGCGCGGCCACGTCGGCATAGTGATCAAACCGTCCGAGCACCTGTTTTTCAGTGTTCTCAGCAGCGGGGCGGGCATCGACGACTACACCACCAAGTACTGGAAACACCGAGGTAAATTGCGCTTCTATCGCTACCTGAAAGCCCCTTCTCCCCGGCCAGAATCTTCGCCCCAGCTGGTAAGAGCGAACCGTGTGCGCCGGGCCCGGGATCAGTCCGACACGCCTAACAACCGCTAACTCCCTGATCTGCTGCATGCGCGGAAGGAATCGCTTCAAGCATGCATTCCAGATTGGCCTTCGATATCATCATCATCGGAGAGGTCCATGCCCGACATCTTTATCCTCGGCATTGAAAGCTCTTGCGACGAGACGGCTGCGGCCGTGGTGCGCTCGGGCGAGCAGATGATCTCGAATGTGGTCGCCTCACAGATTGCTACCCACAAGCCTTATGGCGGGGTTGTGCCTGAGCTGGCCTCAAGGGAACACTTGCGCGCGATTGCGCCGGTAGTCAAGCAGGCATTGACGGAAGCGGGAAAGACCTTCGAGGCAATTGACGCGCTGGCGGTAACGCAAGGGCCGGGCCTCGCGGGGTCGCTGCTGGTCGGAATCAGTTATGCCAAGGCGCTCGCGTACGCGCTGGACAAGCCATTGATCGCCGTCAATCACCTGGAGGGACATATTCATGCCGTCCTGCTCGAGGAGCGGCAAAAGGGCAACCGGGAGCTGCAGTTTCCGGTTTTGGCTTTGGTCGTTTCTGGCGGGCACACCCACCTTTACTTGGCCGAGCAAGGTCGCGATAGCTGGACTTATCAGAACATTGGGCGCACGCGAGATGATGCGGCCGGGGAAGCTTTCGACAAAGTGGCCAAGCTCCTTGGGCTGGGATATCCGGGTGGGCCGACGATTGATCGTTTATCCAAACACGGAGATGCGCACGCGGTGAAGTTCCCGCCTTCGCAGATCAAACATCCTGACCGCAGAATTTCAGCCGGTTCCGCGGCCTCTTCGAAAGTCGCGGAGGAGCCGCGCCGTCATGACGGCAGGCGCTCGAAGGGTGAGGTCGCGCGCGCGGGAGATCGGCGTCCGCGTTCCGATTTTTCCTACAGTGGAATCAAGACTGCCGTGCTCCGTTATGTCGAAACCCGCAACATGGCTGCGACGATCGAGGAGAGGCGCCAGGCCCTTTCGCGGATGGCGAAGCCCAAGTTGGAAGACTATCTCGCAAACTGCGACAAGCAAACCCTGGATCTGGTCGCATCATTTCAGCGCGCGGTCGTAGGCGATCTGGTGAGTAAGACTCTAGCGGCTGCCCGGGAGTACGAGGTCGCTACTCTGTTTGTTACCGGTGGAGTGGCTGCGAACGGTGAACTTCGAGAGACCTTCGAGCGTGAGGCCGCGGAGCAAGGTCTGCCGGTGTTCTTTCCCTCGCGTCCGCTTTCGACGGACAACGCGGCAATGATCGCAGCGGCGGCGTACCCTAAGTTCCTGGCTCAGCAGTTGGCACCGATGGATTTTTCGGCGGAGGTGGGGATGGCGCTCGGATAGGGCAGTATCTAGCTTCGCCAGGTCAATCCTGAATCGTCAGCCTCGCTGGTTCACTTCTACTGCCGGGGGGAAAAAACCTGGACGTTCGATGGGTGATTTTCTGCAGTTAATGGCTAGGCGTCAAAGGCTCTAGGTTTCCTTCAGCTTGGTCTCTTCGATGCTCATGTCTTTGAATTCACTGGACTCAAAGACCTCGCCGCACTCCACGCATTCTACGAACTCGGAATCTTCTTCGCGGGCAACGATCTTGACGCGCGGGTGCTTGCATTCGCTCCTATCGATCTTTTGGGGAGGCTGAGGCGAACTGGATGGACTCATAGATTCCGGTCATTATGGCGAGCGCCCGGCCTTGCGCTGCCGGGCGGTTCTTCGCCGGAATTGGCGGTATTTTTAGCCGTCCGCGTGGAATTGTCAAGCGGGAAAATGGATACTAGTCACATGAATACCGAAGCGGCTCCGCGACTATTGGAAGAGCGTGGTTCACTACCTGCGAACGCGGGGAAGAAGTTACCGATCTACCTCGATAACCACGCGACCACCCCACTCGATCCCAAGGTGCTTGAGGCAATGTTGCCTTACCTGCAAGGGAAATTTGGGAATCCCGCAAGTCGAAGCCATGTCTATGGATGGGAAGCCAGTAAGGCGGTTGATGTCGCCAGAGAGCAGGTGGCCAACCTGATCAGAGCCGAGCCAGAGGAAATCGTCTTCACCTCAGGCGCTACGGAAAGCGACAACATGGCGATCAAGGGGGTCGCAGAAACCAGGCGCGAGCAGGGACGGCACGTTTTGACTGTTCTTACAGAACACAAGGCGGTGCTCGATTCATGCAAGCACCTGGAATATTGCGGGTTCGAGGTCACGTTCTTACCCGTCGGGCGCGATGGCCTGATTGATTTGGAGAGGTTCTCAGACGCCCTGCGCAGCGACACCATTCTAGTAACCATTATGGTAGCGAACAATGAGACCGGGGTTCTCCAACCGACCGCCGAAATTGGCACAATCTGTCGCGAACGCGGGATCGCGTTCCACACCGATGCGGCGCAAGCCGCGGGCAAAGTCCCGCTCGACGTTCGAAAGCAGAACATTGATCTACTTTCGATCTCGGCGCACAAACTTTACGGCCCCAAGGGGGTTGGAGCTTTGTACGTTCGCAAGAGTCCTCAGGTCCGCGTTGTACCCCAGATCCACGGCGGCGGGCACGAGCAGGGGTTGCGCTCTGGAACTCTGAACACACCTGGCATCGTGGGACTCGGGAAGGCCTGCGAGCTGGCTGAACAGGGGCTTCAGGAAGAGTCTTGCCGGATCGCGGGACTTCGCAACCAGCTTCGGGACAGGATCATGTCTGGGCTCGACGGTGTCTCTATCAATGGCTCGTCGGAGCAGCGCCTGCCGGGGAATTTGAACATCAGCTTTGCTGGTATTCAGGGGGAGGATCTTTTGACCGCCATGGATGACATTGCGGTCTCAAGCGGAGCTGCTTGCACCTCCGACCACATCGAGGCCTCCTACGTACTTAAAGCGCTGGGCCTGAGCGACGAGCTAGCGCAATCCTCCGTGCGCTTCGGTTTGGGCCGGTTTACCACCCAAGCGGAAGTAGACTATGCCTCGCGGCGGGTGGTCGAGACGGTTCGGCAGCTGAGGGAGTTTGAGCCGCGAAAATAGGCATCGGTCGCACACGGTCGCAGTGACCTAAGTTATTTCAATAACAATCAACATTTTGCCCAATCGAGCGGTAGAATGTCGTAGGTCGCATTTTCTCAATCCGATTGCCGGCGCCAGCATCTAACCGATAGGAGAGATGTGGTTTCCAGCAGGCGCTGGAGGTTTGACCGTTTTTCCGCAGGAGCCGCCTAGTTGGGGTGAGCGTGGATGAAGACAAGGCGTCCTCCTCAGGAGTCTTTAGTGAATTCAACTGCAAAAACAATCATTTTTTGGGTGGTAATCATTTTTTCGGCCGTGGTGCTGTGGGTCTTCGTGAAGCAGGCCCAGTCCGGCCAAAAAGTGCAGGAAATGAGCATTACCCAGTTCATGACCGACGTTGAACAGGGTGCAATCAAAGAAATCAACGTCACAGGCGCGGAGATTAAGGGAAAGAAGACTGATGGGTCGGCTTTCCATCTGATCGCGCCCAACATGAACTACTTCACCCCGGAAATGGTTAAGCTGCTACACGACAAGGGTGTACAGGCAACGTTTCAGGATGTAAGCAGCGGCAGTTGGGGATGGATTATCCAACTGCTCCCCCTGGGGCTGCTGGCAGCGCTCTGGTATTTCATGATCCGCCAGATGCAGACCGGCGGGAATAAAGCACTCTCATTCGGCAAGAGCCGCGCGCGGCTGCTCTCCATGCAACAAAAAAAGGTGACGTTCAAAGACGTTGCCGGCGTGGATGAAGCAAAAGAAGAACTGCGGGAGATTATCGAGTTTCTGCGCGAGGCTCAGAAGTTCCAGAAGCTCGGCGGGCGCATTCCGAAGGGCGTTTTGCTGGTGGGACCTCCGGGAACCGGCAAGACCCTGCTGGCCCGCGCTGTGGCCGGCGAGGCGAACGTTCCGTTCTTTTCGATCTCCGGTTCGGACTTCGTGGAAATGTTTGTCGGCGTGGGAGCGAGCCGAGTTCGCGACCTGTTTGAACAGGGCAAGAAGAACGCCCCCTGCATCATTTTTATCGATGAAATTGACGCCGTGGGACGGCATCGCGGCGCCGGTCTCGGTGGCGGACACGACGAGCGTGAGCAAACCCTGAACCAGCTGCTGGTAGAAATGGACGGTTTTGAATCGAACGAAGGCGTCATTTTGATGGCGGCCACCAATCGTCCTGACGTGCTCGATCCCGCTCTGCTGCGACCAGGCAGGTTTGACCGCCGGGTGGTGGTGAACCGTCCCGATGTCCGGGGACGCGAAGAGATTCTGCGGGTACACACGCGCAAGATCCCCCTCGCCGACGATGTGGAATTGTCCGTTCTGGCTCGCGGGACACCGGGCTTCTCTGGTGCCGATCTGGCCAACATGGTGAACGAGGCAGCGCTGGCCGCTGCCCGTCAGAACCGTAAGGCCGTTCTTCAATACGACTTCGAACTGGCTAAGGACAAAGTCCTGATGGGGGTGGAGCGCAAGTCGCTGCTGCTCTCCGACGAAGAGAAGAAGGTGACGGCGTATCACGAGGGTGGCCACGCGCTCGTTGCGGCCAAACTGCCTAATTCCGATCCATTGCACAAGGTCACGATTATTCCTCGGGGCATGGCGCTTGGCGTGACCATGCAGTTGCCGATCGACGACAAGCACAATTACACCAAGGAATATCTCGAGACCATGATCGCAATCATGATGGGCGGCCGTCTGGCGGAAGAGATCTTCCTGAACCAGATGAGCACCGGCGCAGGCAATGACATCGAGCGAGCAACGGAAATGGCCCGCAAGATGGTCTGCGAATTCGGTATGAGCGATCTCGGACCGCTGACCTTCGGTAAGAAAGAAGAGCAGATCTTCCTCGGTCGAGAAATTGCCCAGCACCGCGATTACAGCGAGGCTACGGCGATTAAGATTGACGAGGAAGTGAAGCGGCTCGTGGGCAAGGGGTACGAAACGGCCAAAGGTATCCTCGCGTCGAATCATGAAACTCTGGTGCGGATAGCCCTGGCCCTGCTTGAGCGCGAAGTCCTCGACGCCAATGAGATCAAGATGATCATCGACGGTAAGGAGTTGCCGAAGATTACTCCACCGTCGAAGGGTGATGACAGCGGAATGCAGCAAGTTCTTAAGCCCGAGCCGGGACGTCCGGGTCTGGCCAAGGGCGGCGAGCATCCGGCGCCGGCCTAATGAGTCAGTGACGAGAGAGACCTTGGGCGGCTCCTACGGCCGCCCAACTTTTTTGCGTCGCGATTTCCTGCAGAGAATAACGCTCTGCCCTCGGGGACCCTTCCTCAAAAATAATTCACCTGCCTAGCGGACTACTGGTGTGTGCCCTCGGCAAACGGATGGCATGAGTCCTCGTAGTTCCACATCGTCACAGCTCTGAGAATATTCCCGGAATTCGTGGTGGATAGAAGCCTTTGTGTCTCCGCTTGGCCCGGATTGTCGGTGCTCAGCTCACCCCATTTACAACCTTGCTGTGGGATAATGGCTTGAGCAGGCGAGTCCTTCCCGGGCCGGAGGCCATCTAATCACCGTGGACAATAAGCCCTTTTTCTTTCAGCACTATGGCCTGACCGATCGCGATCTCGAGCACTATCTCGGGGCGGCCTTGTCGGCGGGTGGCGACTACGCCGACCTTTACTTCGAATACCTATCTTCGACGGCACTCACCGTCGATGAGTCCATGGTGAAGTCGGCCTCACAGGGGATTTCGGCTGGGTGCGGAGTGCGCGTGATCTCCGGCGAACGGACCGGGTATGCCTACACCGATGACCTTTCCCCGCAGCGGATCTTGCATGCCGCGCGAACCGCCGCGCTGATTGCCAGTGGCCCGGCGAAAACACGAAGCGAGGGATTTCAGCAGAAAGCAGCTCGCAGTTTGTACCCCGTGACTCTGCCATCGGTCGATGCCGAGATCACAGCGAAGGTCGAACTGGTCATGCGGGCGGACGCTTCGGCTCGCGCCTACAATCCGCAAATCAAGGAGGTTCGCGCGAGCTACGTTGACGAGCTGAGGAATATTCTTGTGGTTGGATCGGACGGAACCTTTGCCGAGGACTCTCAGCCTTTGGCTCGCATGAACGTCTCCTGCATTGCCAAGAACGAGAAAAACTCAGGTCGGGGAAGCGCAGGCGGGGGCGGGCGTGTTGCGCTCGATTTCTTCTTTGGCGAGAAGACTCCCGAATATTTCGCACAAGAGGCGGCACGTCAGGCTATTTTGCAGCTCGATGCTCGTGAAGCTCCAGCCGGGGAAATGCCCGTGGTGCTCGGGCCGGGCTGGCCAGGCGTGCTGTTGCATGAGGCCGTCGGTCATGGCCTGGAAGCCGACTTCAACCGCAAACAGACGTCCGCATTCGCCGGCCTGATCGGCAAACCGGTTGCGAGCGAGAAGGTTACCGTTGTCGACAATGGCACCATGCCGTGGCGTCGCGGTTCCCTGAACGTGGACGACGAAGGCAATACGACCCAGGAAAACGTTCTGATCGAAAAGGGAATTCTGAAAGGCTATCTGAGCGACAAGCTCTCAGCCAAATTGATGGGCATGGCCAACACCGGCAATGGCCGCCGCGAGAGCTACGAGCACATTCCCATGCCGCGCATGACCAACACTTACATGCTTGCGGGCGACGATGCGCCCGAGGACATCATTCGCTCGGTGAAAAATGGTATTTATGCCGTCAACTTCGGCGGTGGCCAAGTGGACATCACGAACGGTAAGTTCGTCTTCTCTGCGTCTGAGGCCTACCTGATCGAAGACGGAAGGGTCACGGCGCCGATCCGCGGCGCGACTTTGATTGGCAATGGCCCGGAGGCTCTGAAGCACGTTTCCATGGTTGGAAATGACCTGAGGCTCGACGAGGGTATCGGTACCTGCGGTAAGGATGGACAAGCGGTGCCGGTTGGTGTTGGGATGCCCACGACGAAGCTGGACCGCATGACCGTTGGCGGCACCGCCAGAAAAGACCCTGGCGGCTTCATGCAGTAGGGAACACCTCACTACAGTGGGAGGGGAAGGACAGACGGCAGGGAAGATCCTCAGCGACCTTCCGCGGGATTGTTCCCAGTTCCTTGTGTTCTCTCTGGTCTCTCTGTCTCTTTGGTGAAATACGTTTTATGCCTGAAACAACTCTTGAACCTCAAACCGAAACCGATCTGAAGGCTCTCGCCCGGGAGTTGGTTAGCCGTGCTATGCAACACGGCGCCACTGCTGCCGAGTGTGTCATTCGCGAGGGAGACGAATTCTCTACGCTCGTACGCCTCGGCCAGGTCGAAACCCTGAAAGAGTCTGGATCAAGAGCGATCGGTGTGCGCGTGTTTTTTGGACGGCGTTCCGCCAGCACCCATTCGAGCGACTTCTCCCGCGCCGGACTCGAGCGCATGCTCAGCTCTGCGCTTGAGCTGGCAAAGATCACTTCCGAGGACCCCTTCGCTGGGATTCCGGAACACGAACAATTGGGATCCATTCCGGGCGAACTCGATCTGTACTCGCCCGATGTTTACTCACTGCCGGGGCAGGAGCGAATCGCCTATGCCAGGCGCGCCGAACAGGCTGCACTCGAGTCCGATGCGCGGATCAAGAATTCTGACGGCGGTTCTTTCGACGCGGCGACCGGGCACAAGATCCTGGCAAACTCGCTCGGCTTCTTAGGCGAGTACCGCCGTTCTTATTGTTCGGTTTCCGCGGTTCCCATTGCACAGGATGAAAACGGGGCCATGCAGCGCGACTATTGGTATTCCGTCGCGCGCAGTTTGGGGCGCCTGGAATCCCCCGAGCATGTGGGTAGAGTGGCGGCTGAACGCGCGCTGCGCAGATTGGGGGCGCGCAAGGTAAAGACCAAGAGCGTACCGGTAATCTTCGACCCGCTGGTAGCGACTTCGATTTTGGAACACATCTTCGAAGGCGTAAATGGGGACTCGGTCTACCGTGGCGCATCGTTCCTTGCCGGGAAGCTGGGAGAGAAGATTGCGGCGAGCGGAGTTACCGTTATTGACGACGGCACGATGGTTGGCGGCTTTGGAACCAGTCCCTTCGACGGCGAAGGTGTGCCCACGCGCCGTACGGTCGTGATCGATCAAGGGGTACTGGCCTCCTACCTGCTCAATACCTACACCGCCAAGAAGCTGAAGCTGAAGACGACGGGGAACGCCTCGCGCGGACTCGCGGGCACTCCCGGCATTGGCCCAGGCAACTACTTTCTGCAGCCCGGTTCCCGTACCCCCCAGCAACTAATCGGAGACGTTCGGGAAGGACTCTATGTGACCGAGTTGCTGGGCATGGGCGTGAACCTCGTCACCGGAGACTATTCACGCGGCGCCTCTGGCATGTGGATCTCAAATGGCGAGCTTGCCTACCCAGTCGAGGAGATCACGGTGGCTGGGAATCTCAAGGACATGTTCATGAACATCTCCGAGGCCGCGGATGATCTTGAGTTCCGTGGCTCGGTCGCCGCACCGACTCTTCGCATCGATGGCCTTACGGTGGGAGGCGAATAGTTGCGATTCGCAAGAGTCGTATTTCTGATTGCCGGAATTTGGGGCCTGCTCGTACTCACGCCGCTTTATTTCATCTTCGACCTTATCGGTCGCAAAGATCCGCCTCCGATCACCCATCCCGGGTTTTATTACGGCTTCGTGGGTGCAGGATTGGCATGGCAGGTCGCATTCCTGATCCTCGCAAAGTATCCCGTGCGCCTCCGGCCCATGATGATTCCCTCGGTGATTGAAAAGTTCACTTATGGCATTGCGATGTTGGTGCTGTATTCTCAAGCGCGCGTTCACGGATCGGACATGGTGCTTGCCGGGGTGGACATGCTTTTGGGGATTTTGTTCATCGTCGCCTTCCTCAAAACTCGCGATGAAGTTGTAGCTCACCCTTAAGCTCCGGGCCTGCGGACTATAATCATCGTGCATGGGCGGCTTCCTCCAGGGAACACCAACCGTAGAACAACGCGATACCAGCAGGCGGACAATCCTGGTTGCAATTGCGGTCATTGTGGTTCTGGTCGGAATCGTCGCGCTAGCCCTGCGCGAAAAGCCTAAGCCCGTAAGTCCACCGCCTCCTTATGCGGCAAGCTTGAAGATCTCGGATTTGAAACTCAGCCAGGCGCAAAATTTTGTTGGGGCAACCGTGACCTATGTGGATGGAACACTATTGAATAGCGGCGACCAAACCGTCACCCACGTCGCGGTCCGCGTTACGTTCAGGGACACGTACGGGCAAATTGCGCAGGTGGAAGAATTACCGATCAAAGTTCTAAGGACGACTGGCCCCTACCCCGACACCGCCGATCTTTCTGTCGTTCCACTCACCTCCGGACAAAGCAGCGCATTTCGCCTCATCTTTGAGCATTTGAGTGATCAGTGGAACCAGGCGCAGCCGGATCTGCAGATTACCGCCGTGATGACGAAATAAGCCTAAGTGAATTTTCAGGCCTCCGGCGCTCAATGGCGAGGCCGCTTCCCTTACAATTCCCTCATGTCCGACATGAAGACTGTCCGGCTCACCGCGACGGTCAAAGCGGCGGGTTGAGCCTCCAAGCTGAGTCCGGCGGTGCTGGACAAGGTGCTTGGGAAATTAGCCCGGCAACAAGATCCGAACGTCCTGGTTGGCTTCGATCACGCCGACGACGCCGGCGTGTATCAACTCGGGCCCGACACCGCGCTCGTGCAGACTGTCGATTTTTTCACGCCGATTGTGGACGACCCCTACACGTTTGGTCAGATCGCCGCGACCAATTCTCTCAGCGATGTCTATGCCATGGGTGCCCGCCCCCTGACGGCGCTGGCTATGGTCTGTTTTCCTGAAAAGGGCGACCTTGAAATCCTGGAAAACATTCTGGCCGGGGGACTGTCAAAGATGATCGAGGCCGGATGCACGATCATCGGCGGACACAGCATTCGGGACGATGAAACCAAATTCGGTTATTCGGTGACTGGCGTCGTGAATCCAAGAGGAGTTCTTCAGAACGGTGGCGCGAAACCCGGGGATCGATTGATCTTCACCAAAGCCCTGGGCACGGGCGTGATCTCTACGGCGGTTAAGAAAGGGGTGGCGGAGCAAAGCTGGATTGATGCCTCCGTTGCCTCCATGACCACCTTGAACAAAATCGCGGCAGAGGTGATCACGAATTTCCAAACTTCCCTCGCTTCGAAAACCGTGAGCCGGTCGCCGCGTGGGGCACCCGCAGCCATGGCCGCCGAGGACCTACGACCGACGAAGCAGGATGACGGTTTTGCGGTGCACGCTCTCACCGATGTAACCGGATTTGGGCTTATCGGTCATCTTCGGGAAATGCTTCTCGCCTCAGAGGGTGTTTCAGCGCAGATTCGCGCGTCGCAAATACCGCTACTTGACGGTGCTCTGGAATCGATCCGCGCTGGACACATCCCCGCAGGCCTCAAAGCAAATCGTGAGTTTGCAGAATGTATTGTCAATTACGAGGAAAATGTGGCGGAAGAGCTTAAAACCATTCTGTTTGATCCCCAGACCGCCGGTGGACTACTGGCCGCAGTCGCTCCGGAATCAGCAGATGCTCTAGGAAAGCGGCTGCAAGCCGCCGGTGTTCCGTCGCGAGAGATCGGCGAAGTCAGGGCGGCCGCAAGCACAACAATTTACGTCTCTAACTAGGTCGAGTTCCCCTTCGTAACTTGCTCCGTGAGCGCGTGTTTGTTGAAGTGTGCCCAGCGATTTACCTTGACCCCTCCCTCGATTGTGCTTAGGATTCACGAACCTAGCCGACAAGTTACTTTTCCTTGGAGGATCCATGTCCAGTCCTGGTATGGGGCTCAGTGACGCACCGCAACCTGCGATGGCGAGTGCCCTTGAAAAAAAGCTGCGCGCCGAACGCGTGGTGAAGGTCGGCGCAAGCTGGTTTATCACCGTCGGAGTGTTATCGATCATCAACTCTGTCCTGGCCCTGAGCGGCGCCGGGATACATTTCATTTTCGGACTTGGTGTTACCGAACTGGTCGATGTCTTTGCGCATCAAGTCGGCCAGACTGGTTTCGCGCTTGATCTGGTCATCAACGGCTTTGTTGCTGGGGTGTTCGTGCTCTTCTGGCATTTCGCGCGCAGAGGACAACAGTGGGCGTTCTTGGTCGGTATGGCCCTCTATGCCCTGGATGCGCTGCTGATGCTCTATTTTCGCGACATTCTCGCGGCCGCTTTCCATGGCTACGCTCTCTACCGCATGTATGTCGGGATGAGCGGTATTCCGGCCCTAAAGGAGTCTGAATCAGCAATGACAATTGCGGGGGCTCCGATCCAGCCGCGATAACGAGAACCGGGCCGGAGTCGCCAGGATGCGGATCACCCACTAAAATCTCAGTGCGGGCGGAGGAGACGAACGATGAAGATGCGCCAGCTGGGAGCCTACGGCCCTTTAGTTTCTGCACTCGGCCTCGGGTGCATGGGGATGTCGGAGTTCTACGGAACCGGCGACGACCCGGAATCATTCGCCACCATTCATCGTGCGCTCGATCTGGGCGTCAACTTTCTCGACACCGCCGACATGTATGGACCATTCAAGAACGAAATCCTTGTGGGCAAGGCGATCGAGGGCAGGCGTGACCATGTGATTCTGGCTACCAAGTTTGGCATCGTTCGTGATCCCAGCAATCCCGCCGCACGCGTGGTCAACGGGCGGCCGGAGTATGTTCGGAGAGCCTGCGATCAGAGCCTCAAGCGCCTGGGCGTGGCTTACATCGATTTGTACTATCAGCATCGCGTTGACCCGAATGTCCCGATTGAGGAGACTGTGGGTGCCATGGCCGAACTGGTGCAGGAGGGGAAAGTTCGTTATCTCGGATTGTCAGAAGCCGGGCCGGACACGTTGGAGCGGGCTTCGAAGATTCACCACATTACGGCACTCCAAAGTGAATATTCGCTCTGGTCACGCGATCCCGAGGACGGAATTTTCGACGCCTGCCGCAGACTGGGCATTGGTTTCGTTGCCTACAGTCCACTCGGTCGCGGATTTCTATCCGGGCAATTGAAAACCTCTGAGGATTTGGAGGCTGGCGACCAGCGCCGGAACTGGCCCCGTTTCCAAGGCGAGAATTTTCGCAAGAACCTTGACCTTGTCCAGCGGGTTGAGGAGATCGCACGAGAAAAGAAATGCACGTCTTCGCAACTGGCGCTGGCCTGGGTCCTTGCACGGGGAGAAGACATCGTCCCGATTCCTGGCACCAAGCGCGTGCGCTATCTCGAAGAAGACGTCGCTGCGCTTGCCGTGACCCTCATGCCTGAAGATTTGCGGAGATTGGAAGAAGTTTTTCCCTACGGCGCTGCCGCGGGCACGCGCTATCCCGAGCCGATGATGGCGCTACTGGATTCCAAACGCAAAGCGTCGTAGCCCGCTGAGCACCAGGATTTGTGGCTACTTCCAGATCCCGAGCAGCCTTCGCACGTCGATCAATTGGCCAAGGTGGTGCGAATTGTGGTCGGCTACAAGCATCACCTCGCGCAGCACCGTCTGCCCGTCGCCCCATGGAATCTTTGCAAACAGATCCGTGGTGGAATCATTCACTAACCTTTTCATGGCGTTGAGGTCGTCGCGAAACGACTTGACACTCTGCTCCCACGCTTTTTCATTTGCTGGAGCCGGGGACTTCGGCCAATAGTCCTCGGGCCATTTCAGCTGCTCATATTTTGGGTTGCGACTGAAATCGAGAATGTCCCATTGCGCGAGGCGAGCGTGCTCGAGCAGCATCCACGCCGAATGCGGCAAGCCCCTTGGGATCTCGCCGCGGAGCTTAGCTGGAAAATCACCCATCACCTGATCAAAAGTGGCGTGCGCTTGTGCGCCATCCAGCAGTTCGATCAGATGACGGCGAAGAGATTGATCCTGTTGCGTAGGCCCTCCTCGATCGTCTTCGCGCGCTCTTTGCGACCAGGCGGCACAGAACACCACCGCAAAGGCCACAAAACCACGAAGAAACGCATCAATTTGGTTATCGCGTCTTAGGATGGTGACGGGGAAGCTGGCGACGCAGAAAATGTTGGCGATGCTTCCTGTGGCTTCTCGCCTTGAGCCACCCGGCTGATTCCGCGCACCATGCGCCGCATCGGCCATTGCCCATTGGCATCGGCGATGAATATCTCACCCGTACGGGTCGACCGATAATGCCAGCGCTTGAGGATTGCGAGATGCTCGCTATGCTCGCCCATGGTCGCATTCGCTCGCGAGAAGGTGGCGATTGCTTCCTCCAGACGAGACTCCATAGAACGGGATTCGGCAACCGGGGCAACACTGAACTGCACCGGTCCCATCAACGTGCATGCGTTGAACAAAAATAGCGATACCGACTGACTCACCGCAGCACCTTCGAGGGGAACACCCGGTTGTATGATCAGCGCCTTTAATTGATCGACCCGGCCTACAATCTCTGGCAACTGGGCCAATAGCGGCTTTAGTTTGTCCAGCCGGGCGTGAATCGCAGCCGCATCTTCAAAGGCGAGAGCGTTCGAAGCACGATCGCGCTCGTCGGACAACTCCCGTACCAACGACTGGCCTTGCGTGTCGAAAAAATTTTGTACGCGCAAGACCTCCTGTCGATACTCGTTGTCGGTGCAACCCTTGAAGCATGGAGCCAGACACATTTTCATCTCGGAGTAGACGCAACCCGGGAACGCGGGGTCGGGATGAAGGTCGTCCACGCACCGCCTCATCTTGAAGAAATCCAGGGCAGCGCTGGCGAATTTCTCAGCGGCGGCGCGGGAAGGAAATGGGCCATAGTACAAATTGGTTTTGGAGGGGGCACGCTCGCCTGCGCCAGCAGTATGCATGGCGGGGAGCTTCGTCAGCTTCGTCGTCACCGACGCTCTCGGATAGTCATTTTCCAAATGAAACTTCACTAGCGGCGCGGGGCGAAGCCGCAACCTGGCGGCGTAGGTCTTCGGGAACATTTCACGCTGCATGCGATAAAGCAGGAATTGGGACTCGAAATCCGAGCCCGTCATCGTGAACTCAATCTCGCGAACGCGATCCCGCAGATTCAGCCGCTTGCTCTGCTCGGCAGGCGGGCCGAGCAGCCGCTGCAATCGTTTGCGTAGGTTCGCCGTCTTGCTGACGTACGGTTCGCCCTCGCCACGAAAGACAAACACGGCAGCACCCGCCGGGAGTTCCAGGAAGAATCTCTCGTCCAAGTCGGCGCTGAAGCTGAGCTTTTCGGCGAGCACCATGCACAATTCTATCGGTCTCTGCAAAGGAACTTGAACCCAAGTAGCTTGTGAACTATTCTGCCAGTACACCGGAAAGGAGGTGGTCTGATGACAAGTTCACAAGCTACTTGGGTTCAAGTTCCTTTGCAGAGACCGATAGAATTGTGCATGGTGCTCAATTCTAT
>Ga0134127_10000161_pt1 | contig 81096 bp, 71 predicted proteins | sample KB31753_FD_96459 | JGI IMG/M metagenome (GOLD analysis project Ga0134127, IMG submission 96459) | Terrestrial soil microbial communities with excess Nitrogen fertilizer from Kellogg Biological Station, Michigan, USA - KB3-175-3 | ecosystem: Environmental > Terrestrial > Soil > Unclassified ... | reverse complement strand
CTCGGCCAACGGACTCCAAAAAAATTTCCCGGGAAATACCTACCAGGTAACCTGGGGCGACGGCACGTCAACTGTATATGATATTTGTGAATTGATAGCGTCGAACGGACAGATATCCCACACCTATACTTCAGGCTCATGCGGGAATACGGCTAACGGGCAAACTAACGCCTTTGAAGTAGACGTTCAGCCTCAAAGCCCATATTGCGGATCGGTTGGAACGCGGATAACCAGTTACGCCCGGGTTATCCGTTCGCCCGCAAACAGTTTTACTACACCAACGACGGCGTGTACAGGATCGCTCGTAACGTTTGTAAATACTTCGGACCCCGGGCAGGATGCTTCAGCGACTGCCAACTCGTGCCTGAACCCGAATGCCCTTTACACATGGTCGGTTGATGGAACGGTGGTGCTGGCAAACGCGCATCAAAACCAAAACTTTACTTATACATTTAATACTAACGGAAACCACACAGTTACGCTCGCCCTGCAAAGCGGCAGCGCGGGGCCCTGTACCGCACAGCCGGTTACACAAACCATTTGTATTCAAAATGCACCACAGCCTGCATTTACCTTACCGGCCACTGCTTGTGTTTCCAACCCGGTTACCCCAACTGATCAATCCGTTATTGACCAGGGCTGCAATACCAACCCTTATTTGTGGACGGTTACCGGGCCGGGAACTGTAACCTTTGTGGGCGGAACAAATAACGGCAGTCATCAGCCGCAGCTTTTATTTTCAACACAGGGCGTCTACACTGTGACATTAAGTATTTCATCGGCCAGTTGCGCAACCGCTTCAGTTTCGCACTCTATCAGCATTGACGGCCCGCCAAGTATAACCATGTCTCAAAATACAGCCATATGCGGCAGTAATTTAACCTATAGCTTTAACCCCAACCCCGGGCCAACACAAACAACGATTACCGGTACCGCCACGCCTGCAGCCGGTACTTACAACTGGACAGTAATCGGCGGGAGTTATTCATTTGTTGGCGGTACCAGCGCCAGCAGCCAATACCCGCAAATAAACTTTACTGATTTTGCCACATATACCATCAGCGTAACTGAAACAAACAGCTGCGGTTCGATAACCAAACAGCAGCAAATCACTTTTCAAAATGCACCGACCGTTACGATAACCCCCTCTGCAAATCCTATTTGCCCCGGTAGTCCCGTCACGTTAACCGCAAATGTCAGCGGTAGCTATAATTCACTGCAGTGGAGCAGCACGGGCAGCGGAGCATTCTCAGCTTCTACTTCGGCGACAACTACCTATACGCCTTCGCAGGCGGAAATAAATGCAGGCGCGGCAAATATTACAGTGACTGTTAAAACCTCGCTGGCCGGCCAATGCGGCAGCATCCCCCAAAACATAACTATCAATATTTACCCGGTGGATAACATAACCAGTGCTTTAACAAAACAGATATGCACAGGAAACCCGGTTAATTATACTATTACATCAACCGTTCCGAACAGCACCTATACCTGGACGGCAGCGCTGACTTCGGGCGCCGCAACGGGTTATAATAATGGAAGCGGCGCAGTTATAAATGACATACTTACCAATAATGGTCCCGCAGATGCGGTGGTTACTTATACCATTGTCCCTACCGATCCGAATGGTTGTACAGGCCCGCCCGCGACCCTGAAAGTAACCGTAAAAGCGCTTTCAACCGTCGCCGCCACACCGGCAAACAATGCCATTTGCAGCGGCAGTAACGCAAATATTAGTCTTTCGCCATCTATTCCCAACACGACCTATACATGGACGAGTACCGTTACAGGCAGCGTGATAAACAACAGCCAGCAGTCTACTCCTACCGCAACAAACGTTATAAATGATGTTTTAAACAATACGGGCACCACCGCCGGAAGCGTAACTTACACTATTACGCCATACAACGCGACCTGTCCGGGCCCACCGACAACCGTTACGATTAATGTTCAGCCGTTGCCCGTACCGGCCAATGCGGGAGCGAATGACGAACAATGCAATATTACGAGTTATACGTTACACGGGAACACGCCACCCGCAGGAAGCGGGCAATGGTCGGTTGTTTCAGGGCCGGCCGGGGCGACGTTTACCGATGCTACACAGCCCGCTACCACTGTAAGCGGGTTGCTGCCGGGGAACACCTACCAGTTTAAATGGACGATAACCATACCGGGTTGCCAGTCGAGCAGTAATACCGTTACTATAAAAGACGATGCATCGTCGGCAGGGGGCAGCACTTCAGGGGCGGCTACCGTATGCGCCGGAAATAACAGCGGCCAGGTAACTTTGTCGGGCCAGGTGGGCAATATTCTGCGATGGGAATCGTCTACAGACAACGGCGCTACCTGGCAACCCGTTCCAAACACTACAACAACACAGCAGTATCTTAATTTAAACACAACCACGCAATACCGGGCGGTTGTCCAAAGCGGTATATGCTCAACGGCATTTTCATCTGTCACCACCATTACGGTAAACGCACCGGCGGTAACATCGAACGCCGGACCTAATGATGAAGTATGTAATGTCACATCGTATACCCTTAACGCGAACAGTCCGGCTCCTTATACAGGTTTGTGGACTGTTACGGCCGGCCCCGCGGGGGCAACATTTGCAGATGCAACGCAACCTAATACTACGGTGTCCGGACTGATACCGGGCAATATTTACCAGTTTACCTGGACCATAACGGCCGCTGCGCCATGTCCTACAAATTCCAGTTCGGTTGTTATAACCGACGATGCGCCCACCGTCGGTGGAACCACGGGTACAAATGCTATCGTTTGCTCGGGCAGCAACAGCGGCACCATTACACTTTCCGGACAAGCAGGAAAAATAGTAAGGTGGGAATTTTCGACGGACAATGGTACCACATGGACCACGATCGGTAATACAACCACATCACAGCAGTACACCAATTTAACTGCCACCACACAATACAGGGCCTTTATACAAAACGGTGTATGTACAGGCGCTTTTTCATCTGTCACCACAATAACGGTTAACCCGCCTGCCGTACAGGCAAATGCAGGGGCTAATAATGAAGTGTGCAATACGCCAACTTATGCGTTGCAGGGCAACACCCCGGGACCGGCCAGTACAGGCTTATGGACGGTAACTTCCGGGCCGGCAGGAGCAAGTTTTACAGATGCCACACAACCAAATACCACTGTAACAGGGTTGGTTCCGGGAACCTACCAGTTTACCTGGACCATAACCCCGCAGGCGCCGTGCCCGCCAAGTTCTAGTACGGTAACAATCGTCATCGACTCGGCCACTGTTGGCGGAACCACAAACGGAGCGGCAACGGTATGTTCGGGCAATAATTCGGGGACAATTACTTTGACCGGCCAGGTTGGGAAAATAATAAGATGGCAACAGTCCACAGATGGAGGCAATACATTTACAGCCATAGCCAATACGAGTGCTTCTTTGCAATATTCAAACTTAACTACAACAACCCAATACCGCGCCCAGGTTCAAAGCGGCGTTTGTTCACCGGCATTTTCGTCCGTCACTACGATAACTGTAAATCAACCGGCCGTGCAGGCAAATGCCGGCCCGAACCAGGAGTTATGCAATACATCCACTTATACATTGCAGGGTAATAATCCATCGCCCGGCGCCGGGCAGTGGACGCAAACATCCGGACCTGCAGGTGCCACTTTTTCGGATGCGACACAGCCAAATGCCACGGTAAGCGGGCTGGTGGCCGGCAACACCTATCAATTTACATGGTCAATAACGCCGCAGGCTCCATGCACCTCAAATTCGAGTACCGTGACTGTTGTAGTGGATCCCGCCACCGTTGGCGGAACGACTGCCGCTGACGCTTCTGTGTGCGCGGGAAGCAATTCCGGGACGATTACACTAACAGGCCAGGTTGGCGCCATTCTGCGCTGGGAATCGTCAACAGATAACGGTACAACGTGGACGCCGATCATTAATACCGCCACTTCGCAGCAATATTTGAATCTGACGACGACGACCCAATACCGCGCGGTGGTTAAAAGCGGCGTATGCCAGGTCCAGTTTTCGAGTGTAACCACCATTACGGTAAATCAACCGGTTGTGCCTGCAAATGCAGGCGGCAACCAGTCGCTCTGCGGCGCGGCAACAGCCACACTGCAGGGGAATGACCCTACGCCGTTTACCGGAGCCTGGAGCCAAACCGGCGGTCCCGCGGCTACTATTGTTTCGCCGAACAGCAGCCAGACACAGGTTACCGGCTTAACACCGGGCAACGACTATACTTTCGTATGGACTATACAAGGACAGCCGCCATGTGCCAATAGCAGCAGCGCTGTACAAATTCACGATGCTGCCGACGTTACGCCAAGTTTTACCGCGGATAAAACCGATAATTGCGGAACATACACCGCCAACTTTACAAATACATCAACCGTGCTTACCGGCACAACCTTTTTATGGGATTTTGGCGACGGCGGAACGTCTTCGGCAGTTAGCCCTTCGCATACCTTTATTCAGCGATCCGACGGTAAGGATACGACTTATACCGTAACCCTTAGTGTTATAAACAATTGTGCGCCCCACCCGCCGTTTACCTTAACCATTACCGTAAGGCCAAAAGACCCGATCGCGTCGATATTGCCCGACCAGTTAAATGGCTGCTCGCCGTTTGCAATCAGGGTGGCCAATAAGTCGCCAGGCAATAACACCGGTTACGATTTTTATTTATACGACGGGCCAATACTGATCCAACAAATACATAAAACCGATAAGTCGACTGCCGTATTTGATCCTGTAAGCTCGCCACCGGGGGCATCAAAAACATTCACCGTATATATGATTGCGACAGGCTTTTGTAATAACACGACCGAAAGCACGCATGTGCCTGTTACCGTTTCGCCGCCTACGGTCACTGCGCAAATGTTTATACAGGGCAGTGTAAACAAAGGCTGCGCACCTTTAGCAGTAACGTTTGTGAACAACTCATCAGGGGGCGATAGTTATTTTTATACCATTTACGATGTAAACAGCCAGCCCATTGCCCACTTAGTCGCCGGAACGGCCAATTACCCCTACACGTTTACCATTACCGGAACTTATTTTGTGACGATAACCGGAACAAACAATTGCTCAAGTTCCGAATCGCCGAAAACACGGGTGGATGTTTATGCGTTGCCGCAGCCGCAATTCGATGCCGACGTTCGCACGGGCTGCAGCCAGATCACCGTTAATTTTAAAAACTTAACACCCGACGATACGGCTACGCCCGCCACCTCGCTGAGCTATGTTTGGGATTTTGGAGATAACACGCAATCGACGGCCTTTACTCCTCCACCGCATGTTTACAGCGATAAAAATAACGCATATACGGTAACCTTAACCGCCACGAACGCGGGCAGCGGCTGCAGCAATACCACCATTAAGACTACTTTTATCGTAGTCAACAGCCCGTCCGCGCCGGAGTTTACGGAGCGCCCGGACAGCGTAACATCAATACCCAATTATACTTTTGCCTTCAGAGATCAGAGTACCGGCGGCCCTATAAAGTGGAGTTGGTCGTTTGGTGACGGCAAAAGCTCGACAATACAAAATCCTTCACATACGTACCCGGATACCGGGTTGTACAAAGTTACGCTGACTGTTACCGGCCAACAAGGCTGCGACAGCACGATAAGTCATCATGTGCGGATCACCGGCGTGCCCGGTCAGCTGTTTTTGCCAAACGCGTTTGAGCCCGACGGTTCGGTGCCCGAATTGCGCGTATTTAAAGCGAAGGGATCGGGCATAAAGCAGTGGCATATGCAAGTATTTAACAACTATTCGCAGCTGATATGGGAAACCACCAGGCTTGATGAGAAAGGAGCGCCTGTTGACGGCTGGGACGGAACGATCAACGGATCGCCGGCGCCACAAGGCGTATATGTTTGGCAGGTATCGGCAACGTTTATAAATGGTGATCAATGGAAGGGCAATTCCTATAATGGCTCACTTCCAAAAAGAGTAGGTGTAATTCATTTGATCAGGTAGAGAATGAAATTTTGGGGCAAAATATACCTATTATTAACATCACTTATGCTGATGGGCCCTGGTGCGTTTGCCCAGGATCATATGTACTCCCAGTTTTTTAATTCGCCTATTTATCTTAACCCCGCGCTTACCGGTCAATTTGACGGCGATTTGCGCATGAATCTTATCTACCGGAATCAATTTACCTCTGTACCGGGCAGCTTTAATTACCTTTCGGCCTCTATCGACTATAATATACCGAAGTTTGGCGGCGGCGTGGGTTTATTATTTACAAGAACCAGCGAGGGTACCGCCTATCTTAACACAAACAACATTTCGGGAACTTATTCATACAGTGTGGGTTCGGAAGGGTTTGTACTGTCGTTTGGCTTGCAGGCGGGTGTTACCAACCGGGCCATTGACTGGGGCAAACTGGTTTTTGGCGACCAACTCGATCCACGTATCGGCTATATTCCGGGGTCGATATCGGCGGCTGACAACCCCCTGTTTAACAACCGCTTTTATTTCGATTCGGGAGCCGGCATCAACCTGGTAGTGGGCGAATTTAATATTGGCGGCGCCCTGCAGCATATCAACCGGCCCAACGAGACATTTACAGGCACGCCTGCCAGGCTGCCTATGCGCTTTGACAGCCATTTGAGCTATCGCTGGGATCTGAATCCCAACGCCAACGATGATGAGCAGCAAAAATCATACATCATTCCATCGGTCGTATATTATAAACAGTCCACCTCGCAGTCGCTGAGCATGGGTTTCCAATATAAGCGCCGCAGTGTGAACGTGGGCTTGTGGTACCGCAGCGGCGGAAGCTATGGGCCAAGTGCTTTCGTGTTGTCATTGATCTTTGATGTATTTACCACGCAGCAGGGTGGCGAAAAGGTGCGACTGGGCGTAAGTCATGACGTGCCTGTTGCGGGCTTAAACTACAGTAACACAAGCGGGACCACCGAGGGCAGCATCGGATACGAAACTACGCTGCCGCAAAGAGATACCTATCGTAAATTTGAGGGCGCCAGGCGGTGCTACGATTTCTATTAACCGGCTTGAAAATAAACAAGCCCGGATCTCTCCGGGCTTGTTCAATCACTCTAAAACAATCACCTCTAATTAGAAGTATCTTTAATAATTATATGCAGATTTAATTATTTACCTTATCTCTCTCAAAGATAAAAATTATCCGTTTCACTGTATCTGCAACCGTTTCTTTTTGACCGACAGCTGACAGATAATCAGTCTATTATGGCGCCTATCCTACATCGCAGCGGGTTCCAGCTCTGCCTGCTTTGTTTTATCTTTTTTTCGCGTCAATTTCTGCTTCAGGTTGAACCGGATAATGTACATACATGGAACCAGGATCAATGTAATTACCGTAGCGAACCCTAAGCCAAAGATCATCGTCCATGATAAGGGCCCCCAGAATGCGGTATTGTCACCGCCAAAATAAATATGCGGCTCAAAGGATGTAAACAGCCCGGCGAAGTCGATATTGAAACCAACCGCAAGCGGCACGAGGCCCAAAATGGCCGCGGTAGCCGTTAAAAGCACCGGCGTCATCCGGGTGCGGGCAGCCTCAACTACGGCATCGTGCAGGGTGGCGCCCTGTTCGATCAGCAAATCGGTAAATTCAACCAGCAGGATACCGTTCCGGACCACTACCCCGGCCAGGGCAATGATTCCAACACCGGTCATTACGATCGACATTGTCATGTGGAAAATTGTTACACCCAGCAGCACACCGATAATACTAAAGAAAATCTCGCTGATAATAATAACCGTTTTGCCAAACGAATTAAACTGAAGCATTAAAATGATCAGGATCAGGCCGAATGACACGAGCAAGGCCGTACCTAAGAACGTTGCTGCCTCTATCTGATCCTCCTGCTCGCCGCCCTGCCGTATGGATACGCCAAGGGGCAGACGCATATTATTGACCACCTTTTGGATATTGCCGTTTACCTCGTTGGTGTTGAACCCAGTCAGCACATTCGACGTTAGTGTAAGCACCCGCTTTTCCTGCTTGCGCTTAATATTTGCGTAAGTATTGGTATAGCGGATATCCGAGAATGCCGAAATCGGTACCTGCCTTATCTGGCCGCCGGTCGCCATATCGCGGTAGGTCATCTTCATGTTTTTGATGGCGTCGATACTATTGCGCTGATCGTCCTGTGCACGCACGGTTATTTCATAGTTATCTTCCTTTGTATTCCTGAAATCGGTTGCCTTCATGCCATAAATGGCAGTTACCAGGTTTTGCGTGATCTGCGAACTGGTTAGGCCTTCGCGGTTTGCGCGTTCCTTATCGATATCAAACACGATCTCAGGTTTATTGCTCTGAATATCAGGGCTCAGATTTTCTATGCCCTGGACATTTTGGCGCGCCAGCTCGTTTTTTAATCGCGATGCTGTGGATACTAGCGTATCCAGGTTATCGCCGCTGATCTCGATACTGATCGGCTTCTGCGTGGGCGGCCCGCTTTGCTCCTGGTTCACTGCTACCTGTACGCCCGGCAGACCTTGTACTGCGGCCCTTACTTTTTGCAATATTTTCTTGGTATCTTTCCCATGCCGCAGCCCATATTCAACAAAAGCGATCGTAATTTTCCCTTTATTGTAATAAACGCCCTGATCTTCATCCTGCGGGTCAGTTACACTTACCGACACGTTAGAAACAATAGACGAAATAATATCCCTGTCGGGCTGTGTAATTTTAATTACCTGGTCTTCCAGTTTCTTTGTTACCTCGTTGGTATAATCCTGATCGGTTCCCACCGGCAGGGTAATATATACGTTCACGAAGTTCGGGTCGCCGGCCGGGAAGAACTCCACCTTCGGTGGGAAGATATTCATCAATATGATGGTAAAAATAAACAAGCCTATGATGCTGAACAGAACCGTTACCGGCCGTATAACCGCTTTCTCCAGTCGTCGGGCATACCATGCCTGGAACCGGGGCCATGCATTTTTCTGGAACCGGTCAACCGCGCGCAGCAATACAAAATGATTTAACAAGTATAAAAATGCAACAAACACCACCAGGTTGCCTATCCCCCTGTTCATTAAATAGCCTAGTATGGCGGCTATCCCATAAAACAGCAATGTGCGCCAAACTTTCCGGTCGAACCTTGGATGATCGTGCTCGCCTTTTACATGTGGCTTCATAAAATCAACCGCAAAAACCGGGTTGATGATATACGCCACCAGCAGTGAAGCAAGTAAGGTGATAATCAACGTAATAGGTAAAAAGAACATGAAGTGCCCGATGATGCTGTTCCAGAACGCCAGCGGAATAAACGGCGCGAGGGTGGTCATAGTGCCCGAAAATACCGGCATAAATACCTCGCCGGCGGCTATTTTTGCCGCCTTCGCTATAGGCACTTTTCCATTAGCAAATATGCGGTGCGTGTTTTCGATCACCACGATGGCATCATCGACGACGATACCGAGCGCGAGCAGGAACGAGAAAAGCACGATCATATTTAACGTGAATCCAATAACGGGCATCACCAAAAATGCAATGAAACACGACAGCGGTACCGAAAGCGCTACAAAGATGGCATTGCTAACACCCATAAAGAACATCAGGATAACGGTTACCAGGATAAAACCAATGACAATCGTATTGATCAAATCATGCAATGTAGCGCGTGTTTTTTCAGACTGGTCGCCGGTAACGTTGATGACAAGACCCTTCGGAAACACGGTTTTTTCCTTTTGCGCGATCATGGTTTGTATTTTATCGGAAGCCTGGATCAGGTTCTCGCCTGCCCGCTTGGTTACAACCAGCGTGATCACATTTTTACCGTATAAACGGGCATAGCTTTCCTGGTCCTTAAAACCATCCTTTACCTCGGCAATATCCCTAAGATATACCGCTTTGCCTGATGGGTTTCTGACAACCATGGCCGCCACCTGGTCGGCATTTTTAAAGTCCTGCTTAATGTCTATTACACGTTGTACGCCATCTATTTTAACGGCGCCTACCGTCGAAATAATATTTTCGGCGCCTATAGCCTGGGTTATGTCGCCGAAGCTTACCTGTGCAGCGGCCATTTTATCCATGTCGACATTAACCTGGATATTGGGGGTAAGGGCGCCGACTTCCTTAACTTGGGATATCTCCTTATACGATTCTATTTCGTCTTTTAAATTATCGGCATATTCCTTTAGTTTTTTCAGATCGTAGTCTCCCGAAACATTCACATAAAGAATAGGAATATCGGCAACGTCAATATCAGATATTACCGATTGCTTTAAATTGATATCGCCCTGCGGCAGGTCGGGCGTGGCTTTGTCCACGGCGTCTTTCACATCCTGCTTAGCGTCCCTTATCTTAACATCCGTATTAAATTCAGCTGTTATAATGGAAACGTTTTGTTGAGTATTGGAAGTCACTTTCTTTAAACCCTTAAGCGACTTAAGCTGCTTTTCAATTTGACGGGTAACAAGCGTTTCGATATTTTGAGGCGACTGCCCTATATAGCTTGTTGTGATATACACCTTTGGTATAACAATGTCGGGGAAATTCTCCTTAGGCAGAGTATTATAGCTAACCAAACCCAGTACCGCTATAAAAAACACCAGGAAGTAAATGGAAGTTTTATTATCGATGGCCCAGCTTGAGGGCCTGAATTCTTTCTCAGTATCTTTCATGCGAGATCGTATTTATTGATTAATTGCCAGATTGTACAACCCTTATTTTATCACCGTCTTCAATATCACTTGCGCCCTGTGTTACCAGCTGATCACCGGCGGTTAAGCCCGACAATATTTCGGATTGACCGGCATAAGTGGCGCCAACCTTTACATTTTTTCGTTTGGCGGTGCCGTTTTGATTCACGAACACATAATCGCCCGCTTCCGACCGCTGTATCGCGTTGATCGGAACCACCAGTTCATTTTTCTTTGAATAGTTGGCTATTTTTATAACAGCCGTCATATTGGGGCGTAACGATTTGCGCGGCGGCAATTTTATTTCCACACCAAAACTTCGTGATGCTGCATCAATAACCTTTGCAGCGAAAGTTACCCTGGTTTTAAGCGAATCTTTTGCATCGGGCACAACAACCAATACACTATCGCCCTGGTTTATGCTTCCTGAATAAGATTCGGGCACATCGGCCTTAACCTTTAAAAGGTCAGCGTTTACGATCCTTATTCCTGTTTGGCCGGGCGAAGCTACCTGGCCAAGCTTCAGGTCCATCTGGTCGACCGACCCATTGATGGGCGATACAATGCGATACATATCAGCCTGCTGCCGCAATGCCGAAACTTGTTTTATCGAGCTTTGAAGCGCGGTTTGAGCCTGCAGAAATTGCACTTCGGTACCGATCTTCTGATCCCAAAGGTTTTTTTGCCGCTGGTATAACGTGCGGTTTAAACTAACCTGCGTTTCGGCCTGGGCTATTTGCTGATTCAAAACGCTGTTATCCAACTGAACCAACACCTGGCCCCTGCTTACATGCTGCCCCGGTTTAACATAAATAGCGGTAATAGTACCGGCTGCCTGCGGGTAAGCCACCACGTTATCCTGCGCGTCGATCTTACCCTGTAGCTCCACATAATTAGTGAATGAAACCGGTTTAACCGTATACACATTTACGTCGGTGGATTTTACAGAATCTTTCTTACCGAGCTCGCCTTGCAACTTGGTGATCTTTGCGTTGATGTCGACGGCTTGTTTTTGGAGGTCGGCCAGTTGGGCCGCTTTATCCTGATGTTTTGGACTGCAAGCGGCCAGGAAAAGTATCGCTGTTAGGTATGCTATTTTTTTCATTTCTATATTGATTTTTAGTGATTAAGGTTAAATTATTGAATGCGTCCGTAGGCTTTATCCAGGTCGACTTTACTGACCAATGCGTTATATAATCCCTGTATGTATGAGTTATCGGCGTCCTGCAGGGCTGTTTGCGCTTGTGTAACCTCTATGCTCGAACCTACCCCCTGCTCATATTTGATCTTTGAAACGCGAAGTACCTCGGCTGCAAGCGCCCTGTTTTTTTTCTGATCGTTTAACGTTTGCAGTCCGTTTATATAGGCAATGCGCGCTTCATTCACCTGCAAATTGATCGTATTACGCATATTGTTTAAATCGTTTTGAGATTTTAACACGCTGATTTGCGATTGCTTTACCTGGTTTATATGTTGTCCGCCGGTAAATATGGGCAGATTTAAAGTTAGCCCGATATAGCTCGAAGGAAAATTAGAACTGTATAAATTGCCAAAACTGTTATTCTGATAAGAAGATGCGTAACTGCCGTTTGCGCTTAATTTTGGTAAAAATTGTCCCTTTTTGCTCTTCAAATCATATTCGTTCAGCTTTTTCTGGGTTTCAAGCAAATCATATTCGATCCGGTTATGATATACCGTAGTATCGTTAAGGGGATTGGCTGCGGTTGCATCTAATTGAATATCTTCTAATTTGTCTTTTAAGGTTAGCTCGTCCTCAACCGGCATACCCATCTGGAACTTTAACAATTCGTAATTTAGCGCGAGGGAACGTATCGTGTTTTCGCGCGTTGTAACCAACGAATTATATTGAACGGTTATACGATCAACGTCGATCTTTTCAACAAAGCCCTGCTTGTTTCTCGCCGCCGTTTCGTCTAATTGCTGTTTAAGCTGGTTGATATCTGCATCCAGCAGCTTTAATTGTTCGACACTAACTAATACCTGGTAATACGCTTTGGTTACATTTACATTTACCTCGATCTTTGAACGTGTATAGCTGCGTTCGTACAATTCCTTGTAAGTCTTGCGTCCTTGCAGTCCGATAATGTAGTTGGGATCGAAAATGGTTTGGGTTGCATTGAGCGACAGGTTAGACTGATACTTGACACCGAATTTAACCGGTACAAAAGTGCCTGGCGCATTAAAAAACTCGCCGGGGAGCAGTGTGGTCGGAATTTTTAAGTAATCGGTAAAATTGGCGGCGCCATTAAGCTGGGGCAGCCCCTGCCCTATAATCTCCCGAACGTGATAGTCGGCGCTGGTAACATCCAGCTTCGCATTTATTACATCGTGCTGGTGGTTATAAGCGTAATTTATACAATCGGTTAACGAAAAATCATGTGTTTTGCCCGCTGTCGACCCTTGCTGCGAAAAGGCCGCCGCCGTTAGTCCGAGTGTTAAAGAAACCGTAAAAATCAGCTGTTTCATGTGTATTTGTTATTGTGATTTGATCGTGGTTATATGTTACAAATAAAATTGGCTTCGATGACAACCCTATGTCAGCAGTGTTATTCGTCGCTTATATTTTTATGCTTATTTAATAATTTATGGCCTTTAAGCGTACAAATGCCATAGGTAAAATGTTCCAAAAATTGATACTGTATTTTCCATGTGCTGAATTCCGACACGGGAAAAATGGTTGTATTAAACCCCAGTTCCACCTGGTAAACCCGCATCCTGGCTATTATCTTAACATCAATATCGGGCCGTATATATCCCTGGTTAATGCCCTTCGTTAAAAGCTCCTCCAGCGTATTGATCAATACGCCCGATTTAAAATCCTGGAACTGTTTCCATGCATCCGGATGATATTTTTGCATATCATGAATGACGATCGGATTTATCCTGGAAAAGATATCCTCCGAACACTTCATCATATTGATCATCTCCTCGATCACATTGGCCGACCGGCTGATGATGGCGCTCATCTGATCCTCATCATCCTTCAGTTTCTTTTTCACCAGCGCGATCACCAATTCGTTTTTATCTTTAAAGAACTGGTAGATGGTTTTTTTCGACATACCCAAATGACGGGCAATATCATCCATCGTAACGCTTTTTATCCCTGCTTTTAAAAAAAGCTCTTCGCCGCCCTGTATAATCCTCTCTGTTTGATCCATTTTTAATCCCGGCGACAAAACTATGGAAACATTTTTAGATTTCAAAGTTTCCTGTTTATTATTTTTATGTTAAAGAACGCTCATATTCACATAACAAAAATACCCGCAGTAATTGGACAATATGGGTAGCAAATAATGACCTGTCTCTTTCCCGAACCTCCACGCCATTAGTCAAACCGCCTGTTAATTCTTATCTTTGCAAAAACTTAACATCACATGACGCTTAACGCCCTTTCAGCAATCTCCCCGATCGATGGCCGTTACCGAAATACGACAGCCAAACTGGCCGACTACTTCTCGGAATATGCGCTGATCAAATACCGGGTTTTTGTTGAGGTCGAGTATTTTATCGCGTTGTGCGAGCATCCGTTGCCCCAATTGCAAAACTTTGATAAAAAAGCAACAGAAAAGTTACGCGAAATCTACAGGAATTTCAACGAGGCGGACGCTGCCAGCATTAAGGAAATAGAAAAAACAACCAACCACGACGTTAAGGCTGTTGAATACTTTATAAAAAAGGAGTTTGACAAACTTGACCTGCAGCAGTACAAGGAGTTTATTCATTTTGGACTTACATCGCAGGATATTAACAATACAGCTATTCCCTTTACCTTTAAACTGGCATTGACCGAGGTTTACTACCCGGCTTTTAATGAGTTACTGGTCCTGCTAAAAAAATACGCTGCTGATTGGGAAAACGTGCCTATGCTGGCTCATACGCACGGTCAGCCGGCATCGCCCAGCCGATTAGGAAAGGAAATACAGGTATTTGTGGAACGGTTAGAGAACCAGCTAAATTTACTGCAGCCTATACCCTATTCTGCGAAATTTGGCGGCGCAACCGGCAACTTTAATGCGCATCATATCGCCTATCCTGGCATCAACTGGACGGATTTCGGCAACCATTTTGTGAATAAGATATTGGGGCTGAGCCGGTCGCAGTTCACCACGCAAATTGAGCATTACGATAACTTTGCCGCACAATGCGATGCATTAAAACGAATCAATACCATCCTGATCGACCTGGACCGCGATATGTGGGCCTACATTTCCATGAACTATTTTAAACAGCATATCAAACCCGGCGAAATTGGCTCATCGGCGATGCCGCATAAGGTAAACCCAATTGATTTTGAAAACTCGGAAGGCAACCTTGGGATCGCCAACGCGCTATTTGAGCATTTTTCGGCTAAGCTGCCTGTTTCCCGGCTGCAGCGCGATCTTACCGACTCAACTGTACTGCGTAACATTGGCGTGCCTATGGCACATACACTGATCGCCATACGGTCGACTATAAAAGGGCTTAATAAATTATTATTAAATAAAGATGCTATCAACGCGGGCCTTGAAGCCAACTGGGCGGTTGTTGCAGAAGCCATACAAACTATCCTGCGCCGCGAAGGCTATCCAAATCCCTATGAGGCATTGAAAGAGCTTACACGGACAAACCAATTGGTAAACGCGCAGGTGATAGCCGATTTTGTAGACGGCCTGGCGGTGAATGACGATGTCAAAAAAGAGATAAAGCGAATAACGCCGCTGAATTATACGGGAGTTTGAGCGGAAAGCGCAAAGCTAAAGGCTTAAAGCGATTTTGAAATTGGCTTTATGCTTTCTGCTTTTAGCTTTCAGCTCAATAAGTCACCCACGGGTCATAACAATTTGCCAGCCTGATATAAATCAAAAACCTGTTTACCTTTGTTATTTAAATAAAACACAAGAGAAATGAACATCAACGTATATACCGAATCGACGCCAAACCCGGCGACCATGAAGTTCATTGTAAACAAGCTGCTGATTAACGGCAGTGTGGATTTCGCAACGAAGGAGGCCGCTGAAAGATCGCCTTTTGCAAAGGAATTGTTCAAGTTTTCGTTTGTTAACGGCGTTTTCTTCGCCAGCAACTTTGTTACGGTAACCAAATTTGAGAATGACAGCTGGGAAGACCTGGTGCCGATACTTAAAGAGTTTGTAAAAGGGGCGGTTGAGTCGGAGCTGAAGGTGCAGGAAGAAGAGCAGCCAGAAGCCGGCAACTTTGAAGGCACCGATACGGAGGTTAAAATACAACAGATATTAAACGATTATGTGCGCCCTGCGGTTGAGCAGGATGGCGGCGCCATATCCTATAAGTCATTTGATGCAGGTGTGGTTACCGTGGAATTGCGTGGGTCATGCAGCGGATGTCCCTCTTCTACCGTGACGCTAAAAGCCGGCATCGAAAACCTGCTGAAACGCATGGTGCCCGAGGTGACGGAAGTGGTGTCTGAAGCATTATAAATCACACGAATTTCACGAATTGTTTCGAATTTGACTAAATAACCCTTAAGACATATTATATTAGTGCAAATAAATTCCTGAAACCGTGCTAATTCTAATTCGTGAAATTCGTGTAATCAATTCGCGAAATTCGTGTCCTTAGAAATATTTTTGAATAGTACTCAGCATTTCGCCGGTTATTTTACCATTCGTAGCTAATAGCTCCTGGTGGGTGATGGATTCATGCCCGCCTTTAAAATTCACAACTTCGCCACCGGCTTGTCTGAGTATCAATATCCCCGCGGCGACATCCCAGGGTTTCAAATTGTATTCATAATAGCCGTCAAACCGCCCGCAGGCGGTATAAGCCAGGTCCACGGCAGCCGAGCCCAGGCGGCGCAAACCATGGCAGTTTCGCATCAATTCGGTAAATAGTTCGATATAAGCCTGCTGCTTTTCGAAATTATAATACGGGAACCCGGTGGCGAGCAAACTGGTACCTAATGTTTTATTTTCGCTTACGCTTATTATTTGTCCGTTGAGATAAGCCGGTGAACCTTTCCAGGCATAAAAGGGCTCGTCGAGGTTGATCTCGTATACCACGCCCAAAACCAGCTCATCATACTCCTGCAATGCGATGCTAACGGAAAATACCGGCAAGCCATGTATAAAATTAGTAGTACCGTCCAGCGGGTCGATGATCCAGTTATAACGCTCGCCAGTTTTGTTGATCGTTTTTTCCTCGGTGATGAAACCGGCGTCGGGCAATAGTTTTTGCAACTCGCCAACGATCATTTGTTCGGCCGTTTTGTCGACGTAGGATACCAGGTCGTTAAGGCCCTTGTGCTCTATTTTATCAGGACTGAATATCTTTCGTTGCTGCCTGATAAAGTCGCCTGCTTCTTTGGCAATCTCAATTACGCTATCTGTTATTTGTTGCAGGTCCATGATGCCGTAATGCTAAGCTGAATGAAAAAACCTTGTGTATAAAATAGCTCGCGAAGAACAAGCTTAACGCGGCCAATATGCGTGCCACCGGCGGGTACATATCGAAATATTGAATAAATATTTTTATAACACCAAGATTTGCAAAAAAACCAATAATAGCCACCGTTGCAAACCTTATAAATTGCTTTGAAGAAGACGTTTTTGAGGAAGTAAAAACAAAATAACGGGTGATCAGAAAATTGACCACCACACCCAGGGAAAACGATATTGCCAGCGAAAGCGTTGAATTGCGGACCGTAAGAAAAAGAACATCGTATGTTTTTTGAACCAGTAAATTATGGTAGAAAAGGTAGAAGGCGGTTACATCTACAAGGAATCCTGCCCCCGCCGAGAAAATGAACCGTATAACCTCATTTTTTGAAAGCTTTTTTACCAGGGCGATACTCGTCATGTTTTCGCGGTCTTTCTTTTACGCTTATCCGTTCCAACGCCGATTAAAACACACCCGCCTATCACCATAAATATGGATATCAATTCGGCCTGGGTAAAGCTAATACCGCCAACATGGTATTTGGTATTTACCCGGATCAGCTCGATGAAAAAACGTTCAACACCGGCTAATATCATATATATGCCAAACAACATACCCGAAGCCTTGATCTTATCGCGAATACTCCATAAAAACAGGAACAAAAGGATACAAACCACCGATTCGTAAAAAGAAGTGGGAAAAACGGGGACGGGAAGCTCATGACAAAATTTGCCGATACAACCCGGGATCGGGACGCCCTCGTTATTGACATTGTGCGGAAATTTAAACGCCCACATCCAATCGGGCGCCCAGCTTAACCAATGCGGTTTCGGGGCCAGGTTAGGGATGCCCCAATCGCCATCGCCGGACATCTGGCAGCCGATACGGCCAATACCGTAGGCCAGCATCATGCCGGGACCGCCAATATCAAGCATATCCAGCGGCTTTATACCATGTTTCCAGGCGATGTATAACACCGCCGCACCGCCGCATATTAAACCGCCGTAAAAGGTGAGACCGCTAAAACCTACCAGCATCCCAACGGGGTCCTTTAAAAAGTCGCCCCAGTTTTCGAGTGCATTAAATATTTTAGCACCGGCAAAACCCCAAACTGCCGACCAAAGCAGTATGCTACCCATGAGCTCGTGAGGATGAACGGTTACGCGTTTCGTTTTTGGCTCGGGCAATTCCTGTTTTTTGCTTTCATACCAGGCCCAGTATGCAAAGATGGCCGCACCTATGATACCGCCGATCCAACTACCCCGGAGAGACAAGATGAAATCCTGCGGATTATCCAGGAGATCATGGTAATGAAGTATGGCGTCTAAAATTTTATAACCGAGTATAAATCCAAAAATGGCGTTCCCCGCTAAATCGGCTGCCGATGCAGGTTCGCCCTCAACCACCGTCTTTTCAAAAGGATGTATGTACCCCAGTCTCTCCTTCCGTTTAAATTCCTGCGTAAAAGCCCAGTAAGCAGCAACAAAAGCAATGGCGACAAAAAAACCAAAACTTTGAATAGGCAATGGTAAATTAAAACCGAAAAGATATTGGAGAAGCGATGAAAGGGTAGGAAACATCTTTTATATTTTGGACGCAATATAGGGTTAATGCGCTAATATTTCTTCGCTGTCGGTTATTTCAACATCGCCATCCGGCGAGATTTCTGTTAATGATACCATCCGCAATTCGTTCACAAGGACAGGGTCGTATTTGGCGCGAACCTTTACGTAGTTGCGGGTAAAGCCATGCATAAAGCCATCTTTCATGTCACCTTCAAAAAGCACCTCATCGGTTTTATTCAGCTGACCCTGATAAAATGCCCTGCGCTTTTTGTCGGACAAGATATGCAGCATTTTACTGCGTTCGGCGCGGGTTGACCCAGGCACAACACCTTCCATTTCTGCGGCCGGTGTGTTTTCCCTTTCAGAATAAGTGAATACATGAAGGTACGAAATATCAAGATCGTTTAAAAAATTATACGTATCGATAAAATCTTCCCGCGTTTCGCCGGGAAAACCGACGATCACGTCGACCCCGATGCAGCAATCGGGCATCTCGCTTTTAATCTTAGCTACCAGGTTCGCATATAGTTCCCTTTTGTAGCGGCGGCGCATGAGGCCCAATATTTTATCAGATCCGGATTGAAGGGGAATGTGGAAATGCGGGACAAATCGTTTTGAATGCGCTACAAATTCGATGATCTCATCGGTTAATAAATTCGGTTCGATGGATGATATTCTTATCCTGTTTATGCCATCCACCTCATCCAGGGCCTTAACCAGGTCGAAAAACTTATCCTTACGGCTACCTTCCCTTATACCAAAATCGCCAAGATTAACACCTGTTAAAACGATCTCTTTTACGCCCGACGCGGCAATATGTTTGGCCTGTTCGATCACATTTTCGATGGTATCGCTGCGGCTACTGCCGCGGGCCAGCGGTATGGTACAAAACGAGCAGGAATAATCACAGCCGTCCTGCACTTTTAAAAAGGTACGGGTGCGGTCGCCAAATGAGTAACCGGGAACAAACTGGTTTGCCCCGGATACCGGCTGGTTATAAACCAACGCCTTTGGGTTCTTAGCCAGGTCAGTGATGTAATCTACAATTTGAAATTTTTCGGCTGCGCCCAAAACCATGTCGACGCCGGGTATATTGGCAATTTCGGCCGGTTTTAGCTGTGCGTAACATCCTACGATGGTAACGTAAGCATTGGGCGATATTTTAAGCGCCTCGTTAACGATCTTTTTGCATTTTTTATCAGCATTTTCGGTAACTGAACAGGTGTTGATAACGAAAATGTCCGGCTTGTCCGTAAAGTCGACCGTATCAAACCCAGCCTTATTAAACATACGGCCAATGGTAGACGTTTCCGAATAATTCAGCTTGCAGCCCAGCGTATAAAATGCAACCTTTTTGTTCATGAAACTGCAAAAGTACGTATTTTGTTGGAAGGTTGGAAAGTTGTAATGTTGGAAGGTTATGGCTTCCTGGTTTGGGTTCTCATGGAATTGACGTAAAAACATTCCAACTTTCAAACTTACAACATTTCAACGTCATTCATTCCACCGGTAGCTTTCATTTTCCAGTCCTGCCAGGTCGATCACGCGGTTAACCACTGTCATGGCCAGCTCTTCAATCGTCTTTGGCTTACTATAATAAGATGGAATTGCAGGACAGATAATTCCCCCCGCTTCGGTAACGGTTTGCATGTTGCGGATATGGATCAAACTTAACGGCATGTCCCTGGCGACGAGTATCAGCTTACGCCGTTCCTTTAATATGACGTCGGCGGCGCGGGCGATAAGATCGTCGGACATGCCGGAAGCGATGCGGCCGAGCGTACCCATGGAACAGGGGACAACGATCATGGTATCAAACCTTGCCGAGCCTGATGCAAACGGCGCCATAAAGTCGTTTTTTGCGTAGAATTTAAAAGGAAGCTTTTCATAATCTTTATTATCGAGTTCAAACTCCCAAACCTGCTTCGCGTTGTCGGACATTACCACCGCAACTTCGGCTATTTGTGCATCTAATTGCCGGAGTTTATCTAATAACAATTTGGCATATATGACGCCGCTGGCGCCGGTAACGGCAACAACTATCTTTTTCTTCATGCAGGTTATAACAATCCCAGGCGGTTAAAGTTGAAGGCATAAAAAAGGGTCGAATACTAGTACTCGACCCTACATCTACCTATGAAAAACATGCCCTTTGAGAGGGCATTACAAATATAATAATAGTTTTGAATTTGTGAAAAAAATCTGAAAATAATTTTAGATCGTCTTTGGAAAATTTTTTTCGACCAAAGACTGGATTATTCCGTCAACCAAACCAAGCGTTGGCACATAGATGTTTTTGACGTTGGCACATTTCATAACGGTTAAATATATTTCGCACGCAGGGATGATTACATCAGCCCTGTCCTGGTTCAAACCCAATACGTTAATTCTGTCTTTCAGCGAAAACGACTCCAGGTAGTTGTAAACCGACTTTAATTTACCAAAAGTTAACGGGGCATTATTTTTTTCGCCGGAAAGCTTATACAGCTTGTTTATGTTACCACCCGTCCCGATACCCGTTATGATTTTAAACTGCCGGGTATTTTGGCGTAAAAAATTTTTCATTTCAGTCCAGCTTTCCTCGGTGTCCTTGTTGTCGAGCATACGGATAGTGCCGATATTAAACGAGCCGGAGGCTACCAGCCCGCCCATGGAGAACAATGACAGTTCGGTACTGCCGCCACCCACGTCGATATACAGATAGTTTTTATTTTTATCGATATCCTGCTCGGCGTGATTACCATAAATTATTTTAGCCTCCTTTTGCCCGCTTATGGTCTCGACATTGATGCGGGCCGTCTCTTTTATCAATGCAGCGATCTCGTCGCCATTTTTTGCTTCCCGCATAGCTGAGGTCGCAAAGGCGGTATAGTCCGTTACCTTGTAAACATCCATCAGGTTACGAAAGGCCTGCATGGTTTTCACCAGGTCGTTTATTTTTTTATCCGAAATATATTGATCTAAAAATGCGTCGTCGCCAAGGCGCAGGGGAACCCTTATCAACGTATTCTTTTTAAACGATATTGACCGGTTATTTTCAATAATATCGGCTATAAGCAGCCTCACGGCATTTGAGCCTATATCAATTGCAGCGTACCTCAACTTTGAATATTTTTACGTTTTAAATAATTGTAAATATCCACCTGCGCCCGGCAGCGCGCATCTGATTTGGTACGGTGATATTTATTGGTGTTATGGCTGTTTATTTCGCGGGCCTTGGTATTGTCCGTTAGCTGGAAATTAACGATATCCTTTATTTCCTTTTTTAGCTGCTCATCGTAGATCGGAAAGCCTACCTCAACACGCGTATCGATATTTCGTGTCATAAAATCAGCCGACGTAAGATAAACCAGCTCATCACCTCCATTGCAGTAAATATGCACCCGCGAATGCTCGAGGTATTTATCAATAATGCTGATCACTTCTATGTTTTCGCTATATCCCCTCACTCCCGCTATAAGGCAGCACATGCCGCGAACGATAAGTTGGATTTTCACGCCGGCATTGTTAGCCTGGTATAGTTTTGCAATTAGTTGCTCGTCGGCAAGACTGTTCATTTTTAATATCATGTAGGCGCTTTTGCCGGCTTTTGCATTTTTTATTTCATTATCCATTAACCGGTAAATGGCCGGTCGCGAATCGATTGGCGATACAACCAGATTTTTTAAACCCGATGGCAACATATTTTTATTTAAAGCTTTAAAAATCTTTCTAAGATCGTCAGTGATCTTTTTATTCGCCGTCAGAAGGGTGTGATCGGCGTATACCTGGGCGGTGCGTTCATTAAAATTACCTGTTGACAGACAGCCATAATACTGCCGTTTCCCTTTTTCAAGCCGTGTCACCAGGCAAATCTTTGAATGTACCTTGTAGCCATCCAGGCCATAAAGTACATTCACGCCTTCTTCTTCCAACCGCCGGCTCCAGGTAATATTGTTTTGCTCATCGAATCTTGCCCGTAGCTCAACAAGGCAAGTCACTTTTTTTCCATTTTTTGCTGCGTTTATCAAGGCATGCATTACCGTCGAATCTTCAGCGACTCTATAAACCGTTATACTGATTTCCCGAACTTTCGGGTCGATGGCTGCCTCGCGTAAAAAATGAATCACATAATCGTACGACTGATATGGAGTGCTGATCAGGTGGTCTTTTTTAGCGATCACACCCATCAGGCTTTTGCCAAAGGATAAACCTTCAACGCGCAATGGGATATTTTTTACATATTCCAATTCAATGCGGCCCACATTGGGAAAACCGATAAAATTTTTGAAATTGTGATAACGAGCGCCCGGGATAAGGCTTTCACCGCTCAATCCCATTTTTTTAACCAGGTATTTGAGCATATCTCCCGGCATCTCCGAATCGTATAGTAAGCGCATCGGTTTGCCTTTGCGACGTTTCTGAAGGCTCTTTGAAAGCGAATCGATAAATTTTTCGCTTACTTCTTTATCCAGGTCCAGCTCGGCATCGCGGGTAAGCTGTAAAGAATAGGCTTCGACGGTGTCATGCTCAAAAATGAAAAAGATATCTTCGAGGCTGTACCTGATGATGTCATCCAGTAGAATAATGAATTTAAGGTTGTTTGTTTCGGGAAGAACCAGGAATCTTGGAAGACTGTCGGGAAACTCGATCAAAGCAAGCCGTGATTTTTTTCCTTTGGTGAGTTTAACGAAAAAATATATCGCCCTATCCCGTAGCTCAGGCAATGGAAGATTCTCATCAAGCATAATCGGCACCAGCGTAGCCAGCAATTTTTCCCTGAAATAGCTTTTAACGAACTCGCCGCGGCTCACATTGAGCTGTTTATCATTCAGGATGAAAATTTTTTCTTCCGCAAGTTGCTTTACGATAATATTTTCATACAAATTATTGAACTTCCGCTCCTGCCTTACAACAATGTTTTTTATCTGGTTAAGTATTTTTTTAGGATTATAACCCAAAATTTCCTTAGCCTTTTCATTGAGGTTGGCCAAACGGCTGAGCGTAGCTACCCGAACACGGTAAAACTCATCGAGATTAGAAGAAAATATTGCTAAAAACTTTATGCGGTCGATAAGCGGAACCGTTTGGTCAGCTGCTTCCTGCAAAACGCGGTCGTTGAAATATAGCCAGCTGATTTCCCTGTTGATTAAAGGTATCCGCTTAATATCCATATTAGGGAGCTTTTCAGCCATGTGTACAAATCTGCTTATTTAATTGTTAACTTAACATTAACTCATTAGTATATTTATATGTTTTTAATGTTGGCCGGCTGGTTTGTTGTTGTTTTTATCCCCTTTCGGGTAACTATTATTAGATTTGCCTTAACACTAATTCATTTTCACAATGCCAACCTTTGATATTGTAAGCAAAATAGACGGGCAAACACTAGACAACGCGGTTAATACCGCCAAAAAAGAAATTTTGAACCGTTATGATTTTCACGGGACAAAAAGCACCATAGACCTCGATAAAAAAGCCAATACGCTAACCATCGTCACCGAAAACGAGATGCGCTTAAAGGCCATCCAGGATGCCATTATCGGACGTATGGCAAAACAACATCTCGACCCCAATGCACTTGATTTTGGCAAAGAACAATATGCTTCGGGCAATATGATCCGTAAAGAAATAAAGATTAAAGAGGGTATTGATAAAGAGGCTGCAAAAAAGATCGTCAAGAAAATAAAAGACAGCGGGCTAAAAGTTCAAGCCTCCATAATGGACGACCAGGTTCGTGTACAGGGTAAAAAGATCGACGACCTGCAGGCGGTGATCAGCCTTTGCCGTGGCGATAATTTTGGCCAGCCGCTGCAGTACATCAATATGCGGGATTAATTTGATATCGGATTTCGAATTTTCGATTTCGAATTTATTCCACACAAGTTGATTTACAAAATCTGATATCCGAAATAAAAAAAGCCGCCCCTTGCGGAACAGCCTTTTCAAAACTAAACCAACTTATTTATGAAAACTCTCTTTTATTTTATAGCTATTTCTCTTGACTGAATTTTAGCTTCTTCTTTTTTAGCAACATCAAGCTTTAAAATGCCATCGGTGTACTCAGCTTCGATCTTGCCATGATCTACAGTTTCGGGCAAGGTGAAAGACCTCACGAACGAGTTATAGCTGTATTCTTTTTTTGTATATTTTTTGCCTTCGTCAACATTTTCTTTCTTTTTTTCAACCGAAATGCTCAGCACATTCTTTTCAAGGTTGATTTTGAAATCTTCCTTTTTCAAGCCAGGCACCGCAAGCTCGATATGAAACGCGTTGTCGGTTTCTGCAATGTTTACAGCTGGAACCCGGGTAGCCCATTTATCGCTTAAAAATGAGTCGTTAAAGATCGAATCAAAAACGTCGTTAAAAAACGGATTGACATTTTGATTTTTTTGTCCGTTTGCAAATTTTACTAAAGTCATTTTTTTATCCTCCTAAGTTTTTCTTTTATTTATCTTCGCCTTGGTTGTTCAACTGTTATACCAACGGTAAAAATCAACATCCTATCCGACAGTATGGCCGTTTAACTCATATTGTACAGGACAATATGGCACTTATGACTGAAAAACTATCAGATTATAAATATAAAACACCGATCGCTATCCGTTTTTCAGATATCGACGCGGTGGGCCACGTAAACAATGCTATTTATTTAACCTATTTCGAGGTTGCCCGCATAAATTACTGGAAGGATGTGATCAACTGGAATTTACGTGAAAATGGCGTCATCGTAGCCCGTAATGAGATCAATTACCTCAAACAAATTACGCTCGATGACGAGATCGCCTGCTACGTACGCATTACCCGCATCGGCAACAGTAGCTTCGATATTATGCAGGTGTTGGTGAAATTGACCACAGACGGTGAGGAAATTTGCACCGTGGGAAAAACAGTTTGTATCAGCTATGATTATTCGGCTAACAAATCGGTGCCCATCCCCGCGAAAGAACGGCAGCGGATGATCGAATACGATGAGCCCCGGTTAATTTTAAATACCAACTGATGGCAAATAGGTCCCGTACGTGCGGGATGCGAGTGTCCAGATAACTGCAATCGAATTTGCAACATCTGTAATTTCCAAATCTACACATTAAAACGATTTGACCTCAGGCAGTTGCAGTAGATCTTGATCCAGCTTGCTTATATTTTTCCTGTGGCCGGTTACCCATATCGCGGCTTGCAAGCAACCGTCTTTTTTTGATATCTGGGTGGTTTGTGAGGTTAGATAGTGTGCCGAAATCAATGAACGGATATCTTCCAGGTTTTTATAGTCGCCGTTCGTAAATTCGATGACGAACAGCTTATCGCGGTGCACCTTGTCAATATAGCCCTCAAGCATACTGAATAAGATCAGTACAGTTAAAGTAAGTATCGTAGATACCAGGGCAAGCATATAATTACCCGACCCCGCCGCCATGCCGATAGCTGCCGATATCCATATAACCGCGGCCGTGGTTAATCCGCTTACCGCGATATTGTCTTTAAAGATGACACCAGCGCCAATGAATCCTATACCGGTGACAATGTTGATGTTTGCCACCTGTCCGGCGTGCTGAGCCACCATTGTGAATATCGTTGAGCCAAGGCAGATCACGATGATAGTACGAAAACCTGCCGTTTTGTTCTTGTACTGCCGCTCAAGGCCCAATATCCCACCGCATACAATGGCAACGGCTATTTTAACCAGCTCGTTGTTGGGTAAATTGAATTCGGCCGGGACTGCGAGCATATCGATTTGACTAAAATATTTTACCAGGGTTCAATATACCATTTTTATCAAACACCTGTTTTATGCCGCGCCATAATGCAAAATGAGCTTCCGTATATTTGATCGGCATAAAACCCTTTTGTACCAAACCGATCCCATGTTCGCCCGATAAAGTGCCCCCTAAAGATACGGTTAGTTCAAATATTTCGCGGATACCATCGTTAAGCCGGTTGTTCCAGTCATCGTCGCTCATTTTTCCTTTAATAATGTTTACGTGCAAATTGCCGTCGCCGGCATGGCCGTAACAAACCGATTCGAACCCATATCTCGCGCCTATTTCTTTTATTCCCTTTATCAATTCGGGCAAAGCGGCCCGTGGTACCACAGTATCTTCTTCCTTGTAAATAGAATTTGATTTCACCGATACGGCCATTGTCCGGCGTATGCGCCACAGCTCTTCTTTTTGCGCTGCGGTATCCGCAAACAAAACGTCTTTGCAATCAAAAGTTTCCAATACCTGGTTTATCTTCTCCAGGTCCGAAAATATTACATCCTGGTTATCTCCATTTGCCTCTATCAGCAAAAATGCTTCGATGCCATCTTTCAGGTCGAAATTTATTCCATCGTGTTCAATCACCCACTCCACCCCTTTCCGCTCCATAAATTCCAGCGCCGACGGTACTATGCCGGCCCTGAATATTGCCGATACGGCTGTGCATGCGTTCTCATTCGACTCAAATGACGCCAACAGCAATGCATTCATGGTAGGCAGCGGAATCAGCTTCACCACAATTTTTGTGATGATGCCCAGCGTACCCTCCGATCCGATCATTAATTGGGTTAAATTGTAGCCGGAGGCATATTTGAGTGTATTGGCGCCAGTCCAGATGATTTCGCCGGAAGGCAATACTACTTCCAGGTTCAAAATATACTCCCTTATTGTGCCATATTTAACAACTCCCGGCCCGCCCGAACCGTGCGATACATTACCGCCGATAAAGCAACTTCCCTTACTGGCAGGGTCAACCGGATATAAAAATCCCCTGGCCGCAACATGGTTAATAAACTCGTCCGTGATGACGCCCGGTTCAACAGTAGCCTGCAGGTTTTGCTCATCAACGTTCAGTATTTTGTTAAACCGCTCCATCGATATCAGCAAGCCTCCCATCACGGGCAAGGCGCCCCCACTCAGCCCGGTACCCGCACCACGTGGGGTTACGGGTAATAAGTGTTCGTTGCAAAGTTGCATAAGCGCCGAAATTTGCTGTGGGGTTGTCGGCGTTACAGCTACCTCCGGATAATAATGGAGGTCTTCGGTTTCGTCGTGACTATATTTTTCGAGCGCATCATGTTCGGTTATAACCGCAGCGTCGCCCACTATAGCTTTGATTGTTGCAAGGATGTTTGCTGTTATTTCGTTGTAAGTCATTAGGCTAATTACATCAATATTATTCAGGGTAAGACAAAATAATTTGCGAATAACCAACTTTTCCCCTAAGCGGAGGATTTAGCTTTTTTATAGTCACGCGGACGTTTTTTGCGGCGGGGAACCGGTCTTTTGTAGTATCCAAAATATTCCTTCCCACAGTTTCGATCAGCTTTTTGGTCTCTTTCATTTGGGCTTCAACTATTTCATACAATTGTTCATAGTTGATCGTACCGCTGATGTCGTCCCCGGCAAAACTCGTTTCCTCGATAAAATCCACATCGATATCCACGACAAATCGATTACCAAGTTTTCGTTCTTCAGGATACCATCCGTGATAAGCAAAAAATTCGGCGCCATGTAACGATATCGTGTTCATTTTTCAAAAGTAATTTAGATTTCGATATCGAATGTTCAATTTCGGATTTATTTATGACTAATGCTGCTAAGTCTGTTTTAATGACCTTAAACGAATATATGTTAAATAACCGACATCCAATTTCGATTCGCCGGCTGATGGCCGGGATTCGACATCTTAAAACTATTACCTTTGCTCACCAATTATCAATTATATGGCTAAAAAAGACCTTTTCGAATCGCCTGATTATTATCAGTTAGATGAACTGCTCACCGACGAACATAAACTGATCCGCGCCTCGGTTCGCGATTGGGTTAAGAAAGAAGTAAGCCCGATAATTGAAGATTATGCACAACGTGCAGAGTTCCCAAAACAACTGCTTAAAGGTTTGGCTGAGATAGGCGCATTCGGGCCTACGATCCCGGTTGAATATGGCGGCGCGGGGCTGGATTATACGGCCTATGGAATTATGATGCAGGAAATAGAGCGCGGCGATTCAGGGATACGGTCAACAGCATCGGTACAGGGCTCATTAGTCATGTATCCTATTTATGCTTATGGGTCGGAACAGCAAAAGAAAAAATATTTACCCAAACTGGCGTCCGGAAAATTGATGGGTTGTTTTGGGCTTACCGAACCGGATCATGGCTCCGATCCGGGCGGTATGGTTACAAATTTTAAAGACGCCGGCGATCATTATGTATTGAACGGCGCTAAAATGTGGATATCAAATTCACCGTTTGCAGATATTGCCATAGTTTGGGCCAAGGGCGAAGACGGCAAAATACGCGGATTGATAGTGGAGCGTGGCATGGATGGTTTTACCACTCCGGAAACGCATAACAAATGGTCATTGCGCGCATCAGCTACCGGCGAGTTGGTATTTGATAACGTAAAAGTGCCGAAGGAAAACCTGCTGCCAAATGTTTCGGGGCTGAAAGGGCCGCTGGGCTGCCTTAACCAGGCGCGCTATGGCATTGCCTGGGGCGCCCTCGGAGCTGCGATGGATTGCTACGACACGGCGCTGCGATATGCTAAAGAGCGCAGGCAATTTGGGAAACCTATTGCGGCCTTTCAGCTTCAGCAAAAAAAACTGGCTGAAATGATCACCGAAATAACAAAAGCCCAGCTTTTGGTATGGAGACTGGGAACTTTAAAAAATGAAAACAGGGCCACGCCGGCGCAAATATCTATGGCCAAGCGCAACAGCGTGGAAACAGCGATATCTATTGCCCGCGAGGCCCGGCAAATCTTGGGCGGTATGGGAATAACCGGCGAATACCCAATTATGCGGCACATGATGAACCTCGAATCGGTGATTACGTATGAAGGCACTCACGACATTCACCTGCTGATCACCGGGCTGGACATAACCGGTGAAGAAGCATTTAAGTAGTCTTCGAAATAATTGCTGTTATATAATTTACGCAAAAAATTAATTTCAATTTTTTTTATTAAATTTTTTCTGTTATAATTAAATCAAATTTAATCCCCCTGATTAAAAATGCTATATTTTGCAAATGGGAGCCGTATTCCATTTTTAAGTACGATATTACCAAGTCGGCTGTTTGCATCTGCGGTTTTAATTGGGATATTATTTTGCCTTTCGTGCCATAAACCGGCCAACACAGTAAGTTCAAATTCTGGCTATAACAGGGTGCTTGATTCGGCCAATCGCTTATTTGATGCCGGCAAGTACGACATAGCGGTAAAATATCTGGGTTCGGAAACAACCCATTATAACGGCCTCGATTTGCCGCAGAAATTTGAGTACTATATCTTCAACTGCAATTATTATTTCCACATTAAAAAGGACAACCAGCTTGCAATGCCCTATACCGACAGTATATTGGGTCTTTTTAATACCCCGGAAAAAAAATTAAAATATATTTCGAGATATGGGCAGGCGTTCTTTTTTAAGGGCGATGTGCTTTTTCAGGAGAATAAATACACCGAGGCTTACCGTTATTTTTACCAGGGAAGGTTGATAGCGAGTAAGGATGTGAATCATTGCACACTGGGCGATTATAGCTACCGCATGGGAATGATCATGTATAAGCAGGAACATTTCAGGCTGGCAGCTGATAATTTTAAAACGGGCGTCCATGAGGCCAACTCTTGCGAATTGAATTTTCGGTCGTTTTACCGCCGGCAGGAATTGCTTAATAATACAGGGTTATCGTATTCTAAGATACATGAAACCGACAGTGCGCTCGTATATTTTAAGGAGGCACTCGATTTTATCGATCAGCATTCGCAGCTCTTTAAAAACCGGAAAGCGTTGCTCGATGTTGCACGCGGGGTTGTATACGGCAACCAGGCCAACGTATATATCAGTAAAAATAATATCCCAATGGCAGTGGATCTGCTCAAAAAAAGCATCGCGATCAATTTGAAAAAGGGAAATGATAACAGGGATGCTGAACTATCGGAGCTTAAATTGGCTCATATTTATTATCAAACTCATCGGCCCCAGTTGCTTATCGATTTACTCAACACTGTGCAGGAACAATTAGCGGTAGTTAAAAACCCGGATGCTGAGGCGGATTGGAATTTCCTGATGTCTAAATACTTCAGCGACAAAAACGACAGTGAGACCGCGTTAAATTATTTTACGCGGTATAATACGCTGAAAGATTCTATTTCGACTAGCACGCAGGTATTAAAAGAAGCGGATATTGAACAGCAGATCAGACAAATAGAAAACGATTACGCCCTCTCGAACCTTAAAAAGGATAATGAAACCCAAAATCTATACCTAAAAATCTCGGTGGTTTTTGGTGCTATGCTGATTATTATTATTTCGCTGATATTGCTAAACTGGCGAAAATCGACAAAAAATATAAAAACGCTTGGCTCTCTGAACCGAAAAATTAATGATCAAAATCATCATTTGGCAAAGGCGCTGCGCGACTTAAAAGTGAACAGCCAGGAAAAAGACCGTATTCTCCGCGCCGTAGCGCACGATTTGAGGAATCCAATCGGAGGCATCGCATCGTTATCCGAGCTGATGATGGAAGAAGATTACACGCCCGAACAAAAGGAAATGATCGAAATTATCAGGGAAACCTCGGTTAACTCACTTGAACTGATCAATGACATATTGGAAATGGCCAATCATGGAACCAAGCATGTTACCAAAGAGGTAGTCGAGCTAAATTCCTTGTTGAGTAATAGCGTTGAGTTACTGCGTTTTAAAGCAGCTGAAAAAGGTCAGCTCATCAAGTTGAAGCTTTTAAGCGCACCGGTGGAGCTTACGGTAAGCAGGGAAAAAATATGGCGGGTTGTAAGTAACCTTATTAGTAACGCGATAAAATTTAGCCTTGAAAATACAACGATCTACGTAAAAATCGAAGATTGTGAAGATGAGGTAAAAATTGCCGTGCAGGACGAGGGTATTGGCATTCCGGATCAATTGAAGGATAAAGTATTCAATACGTTCACCGACGCTAAACGGAACGGAACAGCCGGCGAAAAATCGTTTGGGCTCGGCCTTTCCATTTGTAAGCAAATTATGGACGATCATAACGGTAAAATATGGTTTAATAGCAGCGGACAGGGCACAACCTTTTATATCAGCTTGTCAAAAGTACCGGTAACAATCGCCGAAGAAGCATTAAATTGAACCGTTCAAAGATGCCGAGGCTTCACGGCGATAAAAAACGGGCATACCAATAGCCTGAATCTTTAATGATGCGTTGTTGCGTATTAAAATCGACATGTATCAACCCGAAACGCGGGCGATAACCTTCGGCCCATTCGAAATTGTCGGTCAGTGTCCATATAAAGTAGCCCCCAACCCTGCATTCTTCCTTTTTTGCCCTTAACACTTGTTCTAAATTGCTTTGCAGGTACCCAATCCGGTCGGCATCGGCAATCGACCCGTCGTTGATTATATCCGGAAATGCGGCGCCGTTTTCGGTGATCAATATTTTTTTTATCTGTGGATAACCGTTAAATTTTTTTATCACCTGGTAAATAGCAGGCGGGTATACCTCCCATCCCATTTCGGTTAAGGGTACCTTTCGGTCCTTCGCTTTTACAAGCGATGCATTCACGTATGGTGTGAAAAACGAATATTTTACGATTTCACGAGTGTAATTCTGTATTCCTATAAAATCAAAATCAAACTTAAGGTTGTCCATATCACCGGGTTGAATGTACCGGGCAATCTTTCTCAATGCAGGTATATCGGTTACCGGGTAACCCAGGCCAATTGCCGGTTCAATAAACATCCGGTTAATAAAGGCATCGGCTCGGTTTGCAGCGGCGATATCTCTTTTTTTGCCCGAATTAGGTTCAATATACGAGCATGAAAACGTGGTACCGATCTGTGCTTTCGGAACGGAGGCGCGCAACACCCTGGCTCCTTCAACCATGCTTAAAACAGCATGGTGTGCCGCGGGCAAAAAATTTTTCAGCCCGGTTTTCCCCGGTGCGTGGATCCCAAAAAAATAACCCGCGCCGGTAAATACCGCCGGTTCGTTCATTACCAGCCAGTGTTTAACCCTATCGCCAAATTGCCCGGCGCAAATATCAACGTACTTTGTAAACCATGTAATAACTTCCCTGTTCGTCCATCCTCCCCGTGCCTCCAGCGCTTGAGGCAAATCCCAATGATAGAGGGTTACCCATGGCTCAATTCCCTGTTTTAGGCAATAATCAATAATGCGGTTATAAAAATTAATTCCCGCCTGGTTGGTTTCGCCGGTACCGTTAGGTAATATCCTGCTCCAGGATATGGAAAATCTGAAATTAGGTATATTCAGTTTTTTGATCAGGTCGATATCGCTTTGATATCGATGATAAAAATCACAAGCTTTATAGGGCGTATCGCCATTTAAAATGTTTCCTTTTTTCGCTGCAAACACATCCCAGATCGACTCGCCCTTCCCATCCGCATTATGCGCACCTTCGATTTGGGGAGCGGCCGCAGAGACGCCCCAAATAAAGTCATCGCCAAAAAGATTTTTATTAAAAGGTTTATCGTGTATACCCGGCTCCATTAATTCGAACTACAAGGAGCCCAAATTGTACAATATTATTGATAAAGAGAAATTGGCCAAATATCTTAATGTATAAATGAAGACCGCATGCTTCTTAGCATCAGCCAGCCGCGAACGGCTTTAATGATACCCGGGAAAATATTTATGATTTTCATAATGTAGCATTTAGTATTAAGCTAAGGTAGAATTGTGTTATGTGGTTAACGTATAAGTAAAGTTATATTTTTGTAAACAACTATACAACAAGCCAATACATAGTTTATGCACCGTAGTTTATTATTTTTGCAGGATGAGATCTTACTTTACACGGCTATTTGATTACGACAAGCATGCCAATCACCTTATGCTGGATGCGATAGCCAAGGTGGAAAATACCGAAAAGCCATTAAAGTTGATATCGCATCTCCTCTCTGCGCAGCAAATATGGTTTAACCGGTGTAGCAGTCTTGCAGTAACCGGGATTATTTTATGGCCCGAATGGCCGGCGGAAACGCTCCGCACAATGACCGACGAAAATCATGATAAATGGATCAGTTTTTTAACTCAGCTTGAGGAAAAAGACTTTGAAAACATTATAAGTTATAAAAACCTAAAGGGAGACCCGTTCGAAAATAAACTGAGCGACATTCTTGCCCATGTAATTAACCACGGCACCCATCACCGCGCGCAGGCCGGTCAACAATTACGGGCCGCCGGGGCACAACAGCTTCCCATCACCGATTATATTTTTTTCTTAAGATAAGTTACGGCTCATTATTGCAATATTTGTCAAAACATTCAAGATGAAAAAATTACTGTTAGCCGTTGCTATCGGATCGCTCCTTACTGGGTGCAGCGATAAAAAGGCACAAAAAGAAGCCGCTTTAGACGGGGTTATCCAGGTGCATAATAAGGTAATGAGTGCCGACGAGCATTTGATGAAAAATAAAATGGCGCTTGACACCCTGATAACCAAAGATAGCTCGCCCGCAAAAGATACCGCGGTTTTATTAAGGGCCAGGCTGGCCGCTGCCGATAGCTCGATGGAAACATGGATGCATAAATTTGACCCGGATTATAAAGGAAAAACAGACGACGAAACCATAAGCTATTTAAACGATCAAAAAAGACGCGTAACCGCCATTGACTCGCAGATCAATACGGCGATCAAACAATCTGATACCTACCTTCAAAAAGTAAAAAAATGAAAAACCTGGCTCTTGCGATTGTGGTAATATTGTTTTGCGGTGCATGCAAATCCGATAACGGCAAAAAGGCATTGCCTATTCTTGGCGAACGTCATGCGGTTACCAAAAATGTAAACGGCAGCCAGGTTACCGACACAGTTTACCATACCATACCACCTATTAAGTATATCAACCAATATGGCGATAGCGTGGACAACAAAAAGCTGGACGGCAATATTTATGTTGCTGATTTCTTCTTTACTACCTGCCCATCCATTTGCCCTGTTATGCAGCGCAATATGCTGAATGTTTACAACGAATTTAAACAAGTACCCGATTTCAAGATAATTTCATACACGATTGACCCACAACATGACAGTGTACCTGTGTTAAAGAAATACGCCGACAAGCTAGGCATCACCGGTAACACCTGGTGGCTGCTGCAGGGAAGCAAAAACGAAACTTATCAGCTGGCAAAAAGCTACCTTGTTTCGGTACAGGAAAAGAATCCGGCGGGCGAGTATATCCACGATGGTTATTTTATATTGATCGATAAACAAAAAAGGATACGTGGCACCTATGAAGGCACCGATCCAAAAGAAGTAAGCAAGCTGATCGATGACATAAAGATATTAAGGGCTGAACCGGCAGTGAAAACGCAATGAAATTAAAGGTGATCGGTGGAATAGGAACTGTAATTGTCCTGCTAATCACTGCAATGTTTATTTCATGCCAAAGCGATGACCAAATTGAATTTAACCGTTACTATTCGCTGGGCAACGTTATTTATCAAGGGCATTGTCAAAACTGTCACGGCGCCCGGGGCGAGGGTTTGCGCAGCCTTATACCGTCTCTTACCGACGCTTCCTATCTTAAAACGAACAAAACGATCCTTGCATGCCTGGTAAAAAACGGGGTAAAGGGAAAAATCACCGTTAAAAACATATTATTTGAAGGCGAAATGCCTCCGGTTGACCTTCCACCTATTGAAATAGCCGGGGTACTCACCTACATCAACAATTCATTTGGCAATAAAACCGGTACGGTTACGGCACGCCAGGTTGAATTGGATTTAAATAACTGCAGGCAGTAGCTACTTCGTTGAGTTCTATGTCCAGGCGGCGCAAGCCCAACCGAAGTTGTCTTCTGCGGAAGCGGCAGATTATAACTAACATCAAATTCGGTTGATAATCACCGTATTGTAAATTTACATGTTTAAACTTTAATATCTGTGGTTATCGCCAATTTGTATTAAGTTTGTCACAATAAGTACAACCATTTACCAAATCATTTAATAAAATCGGTTATGAAAAAATCAATCCTTTTATGCGCAGTTGTGCTGTTAAGTGCTACAGCATTCGCACAATCAACCTGGAAGAACGACCCCATGCATTCGAAATTGGGTTTTACTGTTACCCACTTAATGGTATCAGACGTTGACGGCATTTTTAAAGATTTTACGTGCACGATCATCGCCTCAAAACCTGATTTCAGCGATGCGAAATTCCAGTTGACTGTTAACACTACATCTATTAATACGGATGTCGACTACCGCGATAAGGACTTACGCGGCCCCAACTATTTTGATGTTGCCAAATTCCCTACCATCACGTTTACAAGCACCGGTATTACCAAGGTGGCAACCAATCACTATAAATTAACCGGGAATCTCACGCTGAAAGGCGTCACTAAGCCCGTGAGTATGGATCTTTGGTATCGTGGCACTATAACCAACCCTATGAGTAAAAAGGACGATGCCGGCTTTAAACTGACCGGAACGATTAAAAGATCTGATTTCGGCTTTGCCAGCCAGGCCGGAACTACGATGTTAAGCGACGATATTACCATAAATGCAAACGGCGAATTTGCGAAAGTAAATTAATGGAACGTTTCTATTTCCGAACCATACTTGCTTTCCAGGTATGGTTTTTTTATTTACTAAAAGCTTAACACTTTGATATAGAAATATATTGTGGCCCCCTTCTAAACATTTTAGATGGTTATTCCTTATGGAATAAGATACTAATTTTCATTTACTGAAATGGATTCACTAACCCATATTACCCTCGGTGCTTGTGTTGGCGAGCTGGTATTGGGCAAAAAATTAGGTAAAAAAGCATTGTTTTGGGGTGCGGTGTCGCAATGCCTGCCGGATATCGATACGTTCGCAGCTGTACTTTACCCCGCCCATCAGGCATTTTTAATCCATCGGGGTCTTACACATTCTGTTTTATTCGCTATTGTAATTGGATTTGGCTTAGCCTTCGCTGTAAAAAGAATTCATCACAACAGTCACGTCGCGTTCTCGCTGCTGGCTTTTTTCTTTTGTTTCCAGCTGTTGTTGCATGATTTGCTCGACACCTGCAATAGCTATGGCACGGGCTTACTCGAGCCCTTCGGCCATCAGCGTTTTTCTATAAATTTACTCTATGTGATCGACCCATTTTTTACGATCAGTTTATTAGTGGCCACCCTGTTTTTAATTTTTAAAAGCGGCAGTAATAAAAATCGCCGGGGTTGGTCGTTAATCGCCTTAGGCCTCTCGGCTATTTACCTCGTTATCGCGGGCATCAATAAAACATATATCGATCATCGCGCCGAAGTATCTTTTCAATCGCAAAAAATCGTCCCATCCGACTATTTCAGCACACCCGCACCATTCAATTGTATGCTTTGGTATATCGTTTCAGACGTAGATAGTAATTACTATACGGCTTATAGCTCCATTTTCGACAATGAAAAAAAGCCGGTTGTCTTTGAACCGCATCCTAAAAGCTACGCACTGTTAAATAAGTCGGTGGACCATAAGGTATTGCACAACTTGCAGACTTTCGCCGACGGATATTATACCCTGTCGCAGTCAAATAATGCGCTGTTTTTTAACGTGCTCAAGTTTCAGCAGATCCGGGGCTGGCAGCATCGCAACGCGCCGTTTGTATTCAGTTACCCTTTATCTACCGGTTATAACCATCCTTTATTATTGCAACGCGGCAGGCTGGCCGAATGGAATATGAATACGTTTAAAGATTATGTAAAACGGGTTGCAGGGCAGCAGGAGTGGTAAAATCGGCGCCATAAAACAAAACGTTGGCAAAAGACGTTCCATCGAAACGCTGTAAACCAATTGAAACTTAAATAACACGAGATGAAACGTTTTGCCAAATTCTTGATTATTGCGACACTTATAATAAGTTGTAACACGCTCTACGCCCAGTCGGCGACGGCAGATTCTACGAAATCAACTACCGCAGCCAATGCGCCCGCATCCAGTAACCCCGCCATTGAGCCAGGGCCGAATGCACAAAAGGATAAGCCGGTTGGTGATATGCAGTATAGAACAGATAATACCGGGAGATGGGGCCTGTTGGGTTTGTTAGGACTGTTAGGACTATTTGGGTTACGGCGGAATAATCGCGGGAAATAAGGCTAATGCCTTTTATGATGACTGAAGTTAACGATTCGCGCGCCCGGAGTTGTTGTATGAATATTTAAGGGCAAGGGTTTGAGCTTCTGGCAGTAGGGTTGCTCTTTTAAACGTAAGTGTCCGCCCTATCCATTTGAAATGCCAATAGCCCGTAACTTCAAGCAACCCGCTTTTATTAATATTTGCGCATGCGTTCCATTCATGGCCATGTTTGGGGTCATAGATCAGGCCGTCTTCCCAGGATCTGGTTGAAGCATTATAGACCAGGTTTCTTAATACGCTCATACCAAGGATCTTTCGGTTCCTGAGTGATTTATCGGGGTTGCGCCGATCGGTCCAGGTGTCCATCAGGCTTGGATCATCTCCATCGTTAAACCAAATGATCTTTGCTTTATAATCATTGCCCTCACGATAAACCTGTATCATCAAATTATTTTCAGTTGTGATCCATCTGCCGCATATAACTTCGCTCGCGGCAGTCGCATGTTCTTTTGTTCCGCCTCCAAAAAAGGTCAATAGTCCAAAAAAATGAATTAAAAGTTTAATATGCATACTATTAAGAAACTTAATTCCTTTAACTCAATCGTGATGCCAATTTTATACGCAATTCAAAATCAATCTTATATTTGAAACATAAACAGCTTATATGAAAAAACTAATGTTGCCACTGCTGCTGATAATGGTTTTCCGGGGGTTCGGTCAGCAAAAAAATATTTATCACAAGGGATGGATTGATTTTAATAAGAATGGGAAGATGGATGTTTTTGAAGACCCTTTGCAGCCGATTGATACACGTGTGGCCGATCTTCTGAGCAAGATGACTGTTGAAGAAAAAACATGCCAGCTGGCAACATTATATGGATATAAGCGGGTGTTAAAAGAGGAAATGCCGTCGCCTTCGTGGAGAAATGAAGTTTGGAAGGATGGTATCGCCAATATCGACGAGGAACTGAACAACCTAACCTCACATACCGATGCAGCGCCAACGCAATATTCTTACCCCTATAGCAAACATGCGGCTGCAATCAACACCATTCAAAAATGGTTTGTCGAGCAAACGCGGATGGGTATTCCGGTTGATTTTACTAACGAGGGCATACACGGCCTGAATCACGATAGGGCAACTTCGCTTCCCGCCCCTATTGGAATAGGCAGCACGTGGGATAAAGAACTTGTGAGACAGGCCGGCCAGGTGGTTGGTCGAGAAGCAAAGGCCCTGGGTTATACCAATGTATATGCACCCATCCTGGATGCTGCACGCGACCAGCGTTGGGGCCGGGTGGTGGAATGTTATGGCGAGGATCCGTACCTGATAGCCGAGCTTGGAAAGCAAATGACGCTGGGCATGCAGGAGGAAGGCATCGCCTCTACTTTAAAGCATTTTGCGGTATATGGGGTGCCGAAAGGCGGCAGGGATGGCGCCGCGCGTACCGATCCGCACGTTGCGCCAAGGGAATTGTACCAGCTTTACCTGTATCCCTTTCGCCGTGTGATACAGGAAGCACATGCCCTGGGTGTAATGAGCAGCTATAACGACTGGAACGGCGAACCAATAACCGGCAGCTATTATTTTTTGACCGAGCTGCTGCGCCAGAAATTTGGCTTTAACGGCTATGTAGTTTCTGATAGCGAGGCAGTTGAATACTTATATAGCAAACATCATGTGGCTGATAGTAAGGAAGAAGCTGTACGCCAGGCTTTTGAAGCCGGCCTGAACGTGCGCACCAATTTTTCTATGCCGCAAACCTACATAATGCCGCTGCGTCAATTGTATAAAGAAGGCAGGATATCAATGAAAACGCTTGATTCGCGTGTGGGCGACGTATTGCGTGTTAAATTTAAGCTGGGATTGTTTGATCATCCATATGTGGAAGACCCCAAAGCGGCCGACAAAATTGTGCACAATGCGGAAGCAACCGCCATGGGTTTAAAAATGAACCGTGAGTCGATGGTACTTTTAAAAAATCAAAATAACCTTTTGCCTCTTGATATTAAAAAAACACCGAGAATACTCGTAACCGGTCCCCTGGCCGCGGAAACAAACTATGCTATCAGCCGGTACGGCCCGTCGCATAATCCGGTAACCAGCGTGCTGCAGGGAATACAGGATTATGTGGGCAACAAGGGCGTTGTAATAAGCACAAAGGGCTGCGATGTGGTGGATGCCACGTGGCCGGAAAGCGAGATCATTGAAACGCCGCTTACCGATACGGAACAGGCGGAGATCAACAACACCGTAGAACGTGCAAAAGAATCAGATATAATAATTGCTGTGGTTGGCGAAGATGTTGACCGCGTTGGCGAAAGTTTGTCCAGGACCGGGCTGGGCCTGCCCGGCAGGCAATTAAAGCTCATTCAGGCGCTGCAGGCTACCGGCAAACCTGTGGTCATGGTAATGATCAATGGCCAGCCCCTCACGGTCAACTGGGAAAACAAGTATGTGCCTGCCATCCTCGAGGCCTGGTTTCCCGGCCCCGAAAGCGGTCGGGTTATCGCCGAAACGTTGTTTGGCGATAACAACCCCGGCGGCAAATTGCCCATAACATTTCCAAAAACCACGGGGCAAATTGAATTTAACTTTCCGTTTAAGCCCGGGTCGCAAGCCGGCCAGGGCGGAGGAGGAAACAGCTGGGGTAAAACAAGCGTAAACGGTGCGCTTTACCCTTTTGGCTTTGGCTTAAGTTACACTACCTTTTCATATAGTAATTTAACGGTAACACCCCAAAAGGAGCATCAGCAAGGCGACGTGCAGGTTTCGGTTGAGGTAACCAATTCGGGCCAGCGAAAAGGCGACGATGTGGTGGAGTTATATGTTAAGCAGGAAGTGAGCAGCGTAACCACGTACGAATATGACCTGCGTGGCTTTGAGCGCGTTACCCTTGCCCCTGGCGAAAAGAAAACGGTGCAATTTATTTTGCATCCTGACGACCTGGCTATCCTCGACAAAAATATGAACTGGACCGTGGAGCCGGGGAAATTCGAGGTGATGATCGGTAATTCGTCTGAGGATATTAAATTAAAAAAGGAGTTTGTTGTAGAACAATAATTATGAGTATTTAATCTTACTGCAGTGAAAAAAATACGCTATATATTCTTGCTTATTGTTTCCGTCTTTTTTTTCAAAAGCACGTTCGGGCAAGTTATCGATACGCCGATTGAACATTATGTCGTTAACAAAGAGTTGAAAGTTAAACCGGACTTTGCCATTAGCGGGCGCGTTCTTGGCGTAAACCTGGAGGATGTAACAAGCGCAGACATAATAAATATGTGTTCGGCAGGTAGATCAAAAACGGATAATCGTGGCATTTTCCATATCAATGCATCGGCCGGTGATACGGTGGCGGTATCAACGCCGAAATATTCAGCCGGACTGCGATGCGTAAAGTCTGCGAAAGAAAATCTTAATATTATTTTAATCAAAAGAAAGACTGACCTTTTACCGCCGGGCTACACGCGCGGCGATTTCAACAAAGCACGCAAGGATGATGAGGAGCTGCTGCGCATCCTTGAAAAAGATGCAAAACTGGAGGCTAAATGGAAATATTAGCAAGCCGTCCGGGCTCAATTATTTACACTTATTCGCGCATTATTTTTATTTTTAGCACAATAACTACAACTTGTCTTAATTTATTCCGATAACATAATTATTGATGGAGGTAAAGCCGAAAACTGTAAAAGGAACTCACTTAAAAAACATGATCATCAAGCGCCTTTATTTTGATAAGGCGATGTCATGTGCCGAATTAAGCGAGCTGTTTGACAAAAGTATCCCGTCGATAGCCAAAGCGGTTAACGAGTTGATAGATGAAGGCTTTGTAATAGAACAAGGCTACGCGCCGTCCAGCGGCGGCAGGCGCCCCTTAATGTACGCTATAAATGCCAGTGCCAGGTATATCCTGGCGATCGCCATGGACCAGCTTTCCACCCGCATTCAGCTGGTCGACCTGCTCAACCAGCCGGTTTCAAACCAGGTTATGTTCGAGCTGAAGCTCTTGAAAAACAAACAGGCTTTGAGTGTTTTAACCGAAAATATTATTCATTATATTGATAGTTCGGGCATACGAAAAGATAAAATAGCAGGCATAGGCATCGGCATGCCGGGATTCGTTAACCCCGCTGAAGGCATCAACTACACCTACCTGGATGCCGGTGGCAAAAGCCTGGCGGAATATATTTCGGACGAGACAGGTTTGCCTGTTTATATCGATAACGATTCAAGCCTCATCGCCCTGGCCGAACAAAAATTCGGCACCGCCAAATCCCAAAAAGAAGTAATGGTGATCAACCTGGGTTGGGGCATCGGGCTGGGCATGATCGTAAACGGTGAGATTTTCAGGGGACGTAACGGTTTTGCCGGCGAATTCAGCCACATTCCATTGTCGGAGGACGGGGCATTATGCACTTGCGGCAAGCGTGGTTGTCTTGAGGCCGAAGGATCAATGCTGGTAGTTTCAAAAAAAGCCATTGAAGGCGTTAAACAGGGCCGTGTTACAAGTTTAAAGCAAATAGATGAAGTGCACTCGAAACAAATGGGCGATGCCATTATGGAAGCTGCCAACAACGGCGATCAGTTTGCGGTGGAGTTGTTTTCTGATGCGGGCTACAAAATTGGTAAGGCGCTGGCTATATTGATCCATATCATGAACCCGCAAACTATTGTTTTAAGCGGCCGCGGCGCAAAGGTGGGTAAAATACTGCTCGCCCCTATTCAGCAGGCCCTGCATAAATATTGTATCCCGCGGCTATCAGCCGGTACGCAGTTGTTAATATCAGAGTTAGGGTTCGATGCGGAGTTGATCGGTGCGGCGGTTTTGGTAATGGAAAACTTTGATAAAGAGGTGAAGAATTTACCGGTGACCGTTTAATATTTATGCACAAACCCGACAGCCTGATATTTGATATGGACGGCACCCTTTGGGACGCTGTAGATACCTATACAGAATCGTGGAACCTAATTTTCAAAAAATTAGATATCAGTCGCGTAATGACACGTGCCGAATTGCTGCAAAGGATTGGCTGGGATGGTGAAAAGGTGATGCAGGCTGTATTACCGGAGTTTGACAAAGAAAAAAGATTGGAAATATACAACGAAGTCAACAGTCTTAGGCGCCGGTTGCTGCCTCAAAATGGCGGAGTATTGTACGACGGAGTTTTGGATGGACTTCAACGACTGGCTGCAAAATATAAGTTGTTTATATTAAGCAATTGTGCAGAAGGTATCATCCGGATATTTATTGACTGGGCAGGAATTAACGGTCACATTACTGATGAAATAGCTTATGGCGTTAATTGCATGCCAAAGCATCACAACATTAAATTACTTATCGACACTTACAAGCTTGAAAACCCGGTTTATATTGGCGATACAGCCGGCGACAGTGAACAAAGCCGGTTGGCCGGCATTCCGTTCGTTTTTGTAAGTTATGGCTTCGGCAGTACCGACGATTATGATCTTAAATTCGAGGATTTTAAGTCATTGACGGATTACTTTATGACGTTACCATCGTAACCTGTCAGTCCGCTAACGGCAGGCTAAAATAAAAGGTCGAGCCTTTCCCCTCTTCACTTTCCACTCCTATTTTACCCTTATGCAGCTGGATTATCTCATTTGCTAAATAAAGCCCGATGCCAAACCCGGATATATTTTTCATACGGGGGTTTTCAACCCTGTAAAAACGCTGGAACAGTTTTTCCTGGTCTTTTGGTTTAATGCCTATTCCCTCATCCGTTACAGAAACCTTTACAGCATTTTTTAATTTTTTTATCGTGATAGCTATCCTGCTGCCTTTATTTGAATATTTGATCGCATTGCTTAAAAAGTTACCTGCAACCTGGCGTATCTTATCCTTATCCGCGTACACATTAATTTTGTTTTTCGGCTTAAAATCAATAACGTGGCCGGGGTTGGTTTGATTGATATCGGAAACGCAATCCGCAATTAATTCATTCAATTCAAAATCCTGCAGGCTAAGCTGCAGCTTCCCCGGTTCCAATTTTGAAAGATCGATAAATCCATAGATAAGGTCTGTCATTTTGTTAACCTGTTGACCGGCTTTAGCTAGCGAGTTGATTATGAAACTATCTCCGGATGAGGCTAAACGTTTCGATAACAGCTGTAAATAAGCTTTCAGCGATGTCAGCGGCGTTTTTAACTCGTGACTTGCCATAGCGATAAAATCATTTTTTCTTATTTCGTCGCGTTTGGTTTCAGTTGTATCCAGTATGGTACCCAACATTCTAAGCGGCTGTTTATTTCTATCGGTTAATAAAACTCCTTGTGTTTTAATCCAGTGCAATGATCCGTCGGGCCAGTATATCCTAACCTCATATAAGTAGCTACCGGTTTTTAGCGCTTTATTATAAGCCTTTAACACAACCGTTTCCATATCGGCTTTATCCACCTGTTCGCGAATATCTTTAAGTGATATCACTTTATCGGCTGGGTGACCAAATATTTCGGATAACCGGGGTGAATAAATGAAGGTTTGATCTTGTAAATTCAAATCCCATGTTGCCAGCTGGGCCGCTTCCGTTGCCATGCGCAAACGATCTTCACTTTCTATGGCCGCTTCCCGGGCTTTTACTTCCTCCGTTATGTCGACGACTGTATTTAAGATATACGCAACCTTACCGTCTGCAGCTAAGATCGGTGTGTTGCAGCACGACCAGTATTTTACTTCGTTCTGGTTTAAATCGGAATTAAAAATATCATACCGGTAAGCAGGCACTTCGATCGGCTTGCCTGTTTCGGCAACCTTTTTAAAAATATGGCGCGCATTTGTTTGCTCGTCAAAGCCGGCATCGTTCGGAAATACTTCAAAAAAACCCCTGCCTGTAATGTCCTTTCGCGTGGTATGGGTAATTTTCAAATACGAGTCGCTGGCCGCTGCTATTGTGAAGCGCGGAGCGTCAGCCTTTACCAGCAGCGATCCGGGTGATTTTTCAAATATAACCTGGAAAATATTTTCGGGTAAACCTGGCAAAAGATCGACATTCATAGGTGTGCTAAAATTATAAATTTATATTTGAAAAATTCTAGCCACCTTGTCTCTTTACATTTTATGCTATCGTGTCTAGCCAAACAAAACACACCTATTTTTATTATACTATGAAAATTGCCGGACATGGTTATTGTATTGGCAACTTAATATTAGAAGATACTATAATTTATGAAGATAACCACCGTATTAGCCGCCAGGATTAAAGGCTTTTGGCGCATACTTGGACCCGGGCTTGTTACCGGCGCAGCCGATGACGACCCATCCGGCATTGCTACGTATTCGCAAACCGGCGCCCAGTTTGGATACGGGCAGTTATGGACAGCCCTTTACATGTTACCATTAATGACCGGCGTACAGGAAGCTTGTGCGCGGATAGGGCTGGTAACTGGAAAAGGCATCACAAGGATAGTTCGCGAACGTTACAGCAGCGCCGTTTTATATAGCGTAGTATGCCTTGTGGTTATTGCTAACACCATTAACATCGGCGCTGATATTGGCGCTATGGCTGCCGCGGCTCAACTGGTGATACCCGCGTCTTTTGTTGTATTAACACTTTCTTTTACCACGATCATATTATTGCTCGAGATATTTACATCCTATAAAACATATTCGAAAATTTTAAAGTGGCTCGCCATTACACTTTTAGCTTACCCCATAACACTTTTTATTGTGCACCAGCCCTGGTCCACTATATTAAAAGCGTCACTAACGCCGCATTTTGAATTTTCTTTTGCTTTCCTTTTTATTATTACGGGGGTGCTCGGCACCACCATTTCGCCATATATGTTTTTTTGGGAGGCGTCGCAGGAAGTTGAAGAAGACAAAGAAAAACACCTGTTAAAAAGAGGAAAACCATTGATAAGCGGCATAAGCGTTCGCCGGATGCGGCTCGATAATACATTTGGGATGATATTTTCAGAGTTTGCCACGTGGAGCATTATTGTTGTTGGCGCAACAGTTTTGCATAACAGCGGGGTAAAAGACATAAGCACAGCTGCCGATGCTGCCAAAGCACTTGAACCGCTGGTACAGAGCTTTCCGCATGCCGGTTTTCTGTCGAAGCTTATATTTTCCGTAGGCATCGTCGGACTTGGCCTGTTGGCTGTTCCGGTACTTTCAGGCTCGGCTGCTTATTCAGTTTCGGAAGCTTTTAAATGGAAAGCGAGTTTGAATTTTAGATTAAATAACGCCCCCGGATTTTACGGCGTTATCATAATCGCCACCATTGTGGGCCTTTTCATCAATTTTGTCGGCATTAATCCGGTAAAGGCGCTGGTATATGCGGCGGTATTAAACGGCGTTGCGGCAGTTCCGCTGTTGTTTTTGGTTATCAAGATATCCTCCGATGAAAAAATAATGGGCGAGTTCAAAAGCGGATGGGTCTCTAAAACTATCCTATGGATAACATTCGTCGCAATGGGCGCAGCCGCCATCGCCATGTTTTATACTATCTTTAATGGCTCATTGTCCTAAATTAAATACAGTATCATTTAAAAAAATGACCTCAGCAGGCTGAAATTTTTGTTTTTTCTTCAAACAATTCTGCTCGTTTATCCTTATAAATCTTTAAGAAAAAAATGGCCCGCGGTTTGTATAACACAGGTCGTTTTATACTTAATACCTTGTCAGAATGGCTAAAACGAACAACAATCGAAAAACACAGTTACATCATTCTCAGATACCAAAAACACTAACAGGTATATCCGGATTGGATGAGATAACCGGCGGTGGCTTTCCCAAAGGGCGGCCGACTTTAATTTGCGGCGAAGCTGGATGCGGAAAAACATTATTGTCACTGGAATTTATTGTCAGGGGGGCTATCGACTACGACGAGTCGGGCGTTTTTATAGCTTTCGAGGAGAAACCTGAAGAATTGGCGATGAACGTTGCCTCGATCGGGTTCGATCTAAAAAAATTGCAAAAGGATAATCGGATAAAACTCGATTATGTTCATATTGACCGGAGCGAAATAGAAGAAACCGGGGAATACGACCTGGAAGGCTTGTTTATCAGACTGGGCTACGCCATTGACAGTATAGGCGCAAAGCGTGTTGTATTGGATACCATCGAAAATCTATTTTCGGGACTAACAAACCAAGGTATTTTGCGGGCTGAACTTAGAAGGTTATTTCAATGGCTAAAAGAAAAAGGGGTTACTGCTATCATTACCGGCGAGCGCGGCGAAGGGCAGTCGCTTACCCGGCAGGGTCTCGAAGAATATGTGTCGGATTGCGTTATCCTGCTTGATCACCGTGTGATCAATCAAATTTCCACACGTCGTTTAAGAATAATTAAATACCGCGGTTCGGTACATGGCACCAATGAGTACCCCTTCATGATCGACGAAGATGGCATTTCGGTGCTGCCCGTAACTTCGCTGATCCTCGAGAAAGACGTTTCAACCGAGCGCATATCGTCAGGGATCCCGTCCCTGGATAAAATGCTTGATGGTAAAGGATTTTTCAGGGGGAGCAGTATACTGGTATCCGGCACAGCCGGCACAGGCAAAACAAGCATCGCTGCATGTTTTGCTAATGCAGCCTGCGAACGAAAGGAACGCTGCCTTTTCTTCGCCTTTGAAGAATCGCCAAACCAGATCATACGGAATATGCGGTCAATTGATATGGATCTTCAAAAACATGTCAATGCCGGGTTATTGGAACTTCATGCAGCAAGGCCCACCCTGCAAGGGCTTGAACAGCACTTGGTGGTTATTCATAAACAAATTAAGCGGTTTAAACCCCAGGTGGTTGTGCTGGATCCAATCACCAATCTTATCTCCGTGGGATCGGTAGGCGAAGTCAAAGCAATGCTTGTGAGATTGATCGATTTTTTGATGGAAGAGCAAATAACCGTAATGTTTACAGCGCTAACTCTTAATACCGTGGTAAGCGAGCAAACCGACGAAGGTGTATCGTCATTGGTTGACGCCTGGCTGCTGGTGCGTGATATCGAATTTAATGGCGAGCGTAACCGGGGAATGTATATTATGAAATCGCGCGGAATGAAACATTCCAACCAGGTAAGAGAATTTGTTATCACCGACAAGGGGATCGACCTGGTGGAAGTTTACCTGGGACCCGATGGTGTTTTGACCGGCTCGGCAAGGGAGGCGCAAAAATTACACGAGCAAACCGGTTTGGCGCTCCGAAGCAATGCGCTGACTATGAAGGATCGGGAGATCAACCGAAAACGAAAGGTGCTTGAGGCGCAGATAGCCAATTTGAAGACCGAATTCGAATCGGTTGAAGAAGAATTAAATAAAGTATATATTGAAGAGGAGTTAATTAAAAAAGTGACAGGAGATAACCGCGAGCAAATATTAAAAATGCGGCAGGGAGAGGGCGCGCCTGATAATAAAAAAGGGAAGAAAAAATAATGAGCAAGTCATATAAATACGAATTGAGGCTATACATTGCCGGCAATACACCGAAGTCAACAACGGCGTTAACCAATTTGCAAAAGTACTGTGAAGAACATTTGCATGGAGAATATAAAATTGAAGTTATCGACTTATTGGTGCAACCCCAGTTGGCTGAAGGCGATCAAATTTTCGCTATTCCTACGCTGGTCCGAAAGGTGCCTGAACCGATACGGAAAATTATTGGCGACCTGTCAAATGAAGAGAAAGTATTAGTGGGTTTAGATATACGTCCAGTAACTATGCAACAATAATGACGGAACACAAAACGGTGCCAACGGGTAATAGCAAAGAAATTTACAAGCTGCGTTTATTTGTAACGGGTGCAACACCAAATTCAACGCGCGCTATATCAAATTTAAAGGCGGTTTGTGAAAAATATTTGAAAGGAAATTACGAGCTGGAAATAATTGACACCTATCAAAAGCCCCTAACGGCTATATCTGAGCAGATCATAGCTTTGCCGCTTTTGATCAAAAAAAGCCCGTTGCCAGAGCGCAGGCTAATTGGCGATATGTCTGATATGGATAAAGTGTTAAAAGGGCTTGGTTTATTGACTGATTAATAAAAATGGAACACGCTAACATCACATACGAGGAGTTATTAGCGGAAAATCAAGTGCTTCAGATACAATTAGAAGAAGCTAATGATACGATTGAAGCTATACGCACCGGCAAGGTAGATGCGCTTATTGTAAATACCGGTAAAACCCACGAGTTATATACCCTTAAAACAGCCGATCAAACTTATCGCGTTTTCATCGAAAAAATGAACGAGGGCGCTGTTACCCTAAACAGGGATGGTGTTATTCTTTACAGTAACTCGAGGTTTGCAAATATGTTGGGCATGCCTCTTGAAAAAGTGATAGGAGCTTCGTTTGAGAATTTTGTGCCTGATGAAACCAGCGACAAATTTGTTACGATGATAGATAGTGCGTGGAACAAGGATTGCAAGGAAGAAATTACGCTTATCGGCTCGCAAAAGCGAAAAGTACCCTGCCTGTTATCGTGCAATACCATAGAAATGGATGGCGGTACTGCTTTAAGTCTTATCCTTACCGACCTCAGTATTCTTAAGGACACCGAAAATCAGCTGAAAGAAAAAAACGAACAGCTGAAAGCCGCGCAACTGGCCACGGAAAAGTTAAATAACGAGCTTGAAGATACCGTAAAACAACGGACGAATGAACTTTTGCTGAGTCGCGAACATTTTAAATACCTCGCTAATAATATTCCTCAAATGTCGTGGACAAATCTTCCGGATGGCGAAGTGAATTATTATAACCAGCAATGGTACAATTATACCGGGCTTACTCCCGACGAATCAAGAGAACACGGCTGGAAGAAAATAATCCACCCGGACGACCTGAAAAATACTTTGGACCGATTTGAGGCTTCGTTAAAATCCGGTGAAGTTTTTCAAATCGAAAACAGGTATAAAAATGCGGCGGATGGCACTTATAGATGGCACCTGAACCGCGCTGTGCCACTTCGCAATGAAAACAGCGAAATTGTGTTTTGGGTGGGCACCGCGACCGACATTGAAGATCAAAGAAAAGAACTGGAGAAAAAAGACGAATTTATCGGTATTGCAAGCCATGAACTACGAACACCGCTAACCAGTTTAAAAGGTTATTTGCAACTGCTGACCAATTATAGAAAAGACGACCTGCCCCCGGTGATAAAGCAATATGTGGCCAAAGCCAATATCGCTATCAACAAGCTTCAACGCCTGGTGAACGACCTGCTTGATGTTAGCAAGATACAAGCCGGCCGCCTTGAATATCCTTTAACAGTAATCAATTTATCCGATGTGATTAAAACGTGCATAGCCGATGCACGGCATATTTACAATGAAAATACTTTTCTGAACGAAGATGGTGACGAGATATTGATAAATGGAAATGCCGAGCGCCTTGAGCAGGTGATCATGAACCTGGTAAGTAACGCTGTAAAATATTCACTGGAAAATAAAACCATTTCTATACGAACCACCATTATTGAAAGGTACGTGCGCGTATCGGTTATTGATAATGGCATTGGGCTGACCGATGAACAGAAGCAGCGCATATTTGAGCGCTTTTACCGTGTAGAGGATAAAAAGTACATGGCGAGCGGGCTGGGTATGGGGCTTTATATATCAGCCGAAATCATTCGCGGCCATAAAGGTAAAATTGGCGTAGAAGGCGAGTTCGGAAAAGGCGCTACATTTTATTTCGACTTACCCTTACTGCAAGATCAGCAATTGTATAGTTCGTAGATATATAATGAAGCGCCCCGGTATTACCCGGGGCGCTTACTACTTATTTACACATGCCGGCTGCACATTTTTCTTTTGTGCAGTGGGTTTTGCATTCCGTTGTACAATGTTTTTTTGTACAATTCTTGCAATCGCCGGGTTTTGCAAATACAGGTATAGTTAACATTGCCGCAATAGCGAACATGATGATCTTTTTCATGATTTTAAATTTTACTTAAATTATTGTAAATTACTTACCAGTTATTTCACAGGTAGTTTCAGCAGAATAATTTAAGCAGTTGGCGGCCGCCAGCAAAGGGAGTTATAATCAGACAGTTTACCTTGCGCCATATCCGGATATTTTGCCGATACAAACGCAAAATTTCTTTGGATCCCGGGTTTCGTTGGGATAATAAAGGCGATACAAAGTATGCAATAATAGCAAAAGGAGCCGCCGGTATGCTGATTTCCTTTATTGCTTTTGTCGGTTTTATTTGATTTATTACAGCAGCCGGTTTTATTTGGCTGATGCTTCATTAAACAAACCTTCGCCGCATTTCTTTTCATACAGGTTTCGCTCGGATTAGCAAAGCCGGACAGCAGTACCATTATAACAAGTAAAAAAGACAGCAGCTTCATTGTTATCATCAAAGCTAATTATTTTCGTCAAATAAACAATCTACTTCCTTTTTTTCGATGCTACCGCCCGCCATGCCTGTGACAGGGCATCCTGGAGTATCCCGGCGTCGGCTTTGTTAAGCTCGACAAAAGTCGCTCCTTTATGCCCGTACTTGTTGGGCACGGGATAAAAAACAGTTGGATCGAATGAATTAAAGGCTATTTGGTCCATCGGCGGCAATTTTAGCATCATACGGTTCTCTTTTATCCATAAAGTTGAAAATATCCGGTTATTTGCCCTGAACGAGGGTATGCCAAAGTGATCCTTTTCAATGGTTCCGGGCAAAGCCAGGGCCATTTGCCGTGCTGTTTCGATGTCAACCATTATTATTAAATTTACGAGCTATTTTCAAAGATATATGCCTGCAACCAATAATGGAAGCGTAACGCTTTCGATCAGCTCAACCGGTGTCGCTACGATTTGCTTTTATCATCCGTCGCAAAACTCTCTTCCCGCCGCGTTGCTCGATGAATTAACAGGCAAGATAACCGAGGCAGGTAATGATCCGAAAACACGTGTGATCGTTATAAAAAGCGAGGGCGAGCGCACGTTCTGCGCCGGGGCCAGCTTTGATGAGTTATTACAGTTAAAAGACAAGGAAGCCGGGGCCGCATTTTTTTCGGGTTTTGCGCAAGTGATCAATGCCTGCCGCAAATCACCGAAAATCATCGTGGCGCGCATCCAGGGTAAAGCCGTTGGCGGCGGCGTGGGATTGGCTGCAGCAACGGATTATTGCCTGGCTACCGACGCCGCGTCCATAAAGTTAAGCGAGCTTGCCATTGGCATCGGCCCGTTCGTGATTTCGCCTGCTGTGATCAGGAAAATTAGCTTACCGGCTTTTTCGCAGCTCACTATCCGTGCAAGCGATTTTCAAACCGCACAGTGGGCTAAAGAAAAAGGACTTTATAATGAAGTGTATCCAAATATTGCGGAAATGGATGATGCTTTAGATGAACTGACTGAGAAATTAGCATCGTATCACCCGGAAGCGCTAAATGGGCTCAAACAAATATTATGGGAAGGCACAGCAGATTGGGATGAGTTGCTAAGCGAACGGGCTGCTATAAGCGGCGAATTAGTGCTTTCCGAATTTACCCAGCAAGCTTTAAAAGGCTTCCTGGGTGGCAAGCGATAGTTCAAAAGTTAGCAGGCAACCGGTTTTTTAAAACACGTATTTCCTCCTGTAGATGTTGAATCCTATCGAGCAAATGTGTAATAGCCTCAATGCCGGCTAAATTAATTTCCAGCTCATGATGCATGCGGATCATCCGCTCCAGTTTTTGCAAGTCGTCCTCGGGGATATAGGTGGATTGGTTCACCACCTTAAGTTCCAGCAGCCCGGCATCGCCCAATGAAGTGATAAAAGTATATTCCACATCATGATACCTGCAAATATCCTCGGTAGCTATTAAATGCGTTTGTGTCATCGCCTATTGATTTAATAAGTTGTTTATAGCATGGTTTCGTTCACCAGTCACTGTTTCCCAGCCAGCTCCTCAAATAGTTTTTTCTGACCTTCGCTAAGATTTACCGGGATTTGAATATTGTAAGTGATATAAAGGTCGCCGAATTGGTTTTCCTTTTTATAAACAGGCAAACCTTTGCCCTTCAGCTTGATTTTTGTCCCGTTTTGAGTTTCCGGCTTCACCTTTATTTTCACTTTGCCGTTCAGCGTGTCGATGGTCACTTCGCCACCCAAAACGGCCGTATACAGGTCGAGGTTTTCTGTCACGTACAGGTCGCTCCCGTCACGCCGGAATTTAGGATCTGGAGCCACTACAAAGGTGATATACAAGTCGCCCGCCGGACCGCCATTCACACCAGGGCCGCCGTGGCCGGCAATTTTTATCGTTTGTCCATTTTCAACGCCTGCGGGTATGGTGATCCGTATGTTTTTGCCGTTAACGGTCAGTGTTTGTTTATGGCTTTCGGCTACATCCTTTAAATTAAGATGAAGTTCGGCATTGTAATCCTGTCCGCGGTATTTCGACTGTCCGCCGCCGCGCGCGGATCTCCCGCCCTGTCCAAACATCGACTGAAAGAAATCGGAAAAATCGTCGCTGCCAAATCCCTCGAACCCGCCACCCTGGCCGCCGCTATAAGCTTGTTGCTGCCTGCCTTGCTGCTGCTGGCGCGCATACTTTTCATATTCCTCGCCATGCTGCCAGTTTTCTCCGTATTGATCATACTTTTTTCGCTTTTCGGGATCGCTGAGCACCTCGTTGGCCTCATTCAATTGCTGAAACTTTTTATTGGCCTCGGCGTCGTTGGGGTTCAGGTCGGGGTGATATTTACGCGCAAGCTTTCGATAAGCATTTTTTATATCCTTGTCCGAAGCTTTTTTATCGAGACCTAATACCTGGTAGTAATCTATAAACGCCATAACAAAAAAAACAGAAGCAATATAGGTTTAAACTCTGATTAAGCCCCTTAGTTTTTCGGGATTAAAAATATTTAAACCTATACCGCTTCTGCACATTTTACCCGCCTGGCGGATGCAGGGTTTAGAACCTGGTCATCCTGCGGGCCGAAAGGCCGCCTTGCGGACTGTTATTCACATAGTGCTGGCCGCTGCCGCTATTGCCCCTGTCGTGACCGTTTTGGCTTGAAGGTTGGGTATAGCCTCCCTGGCCTCTGCCCGGCTGAGCAGACTGGCTTGTGCTTCCCTGCCCATTGTTGTTAAATCGCTCACCGTTATTTTGTGGCACAGACTGGTTATAGCCGCCTTGTCCCCGGTTGTCAAATCGCTGACCATTGTTTTGCGGTGCAGGCCGGCTATAGCCACCTTGTCCGCGGTTTTCAAAACGGTCGCCATAATTCTGTGGTGCTGATTGACGGTAGCTTCCCTCGCGCCTGCTGTTATCAAAGTGCTGGTCATAACTGCGTTGTATCGGTGCATTGTAACGCACCTGGTGATCGGCACGTGCCCAGCCGCTTACTTCGTGCCCGTTATACCGCGACCTATATATCTCGTCATGCATATACGGACGTGACGCCTTTACTTCAAACCTGCGGGCGGTTCTCCAGTCGTAATCCCGGTATTCGCCGGGTAAGAATGCTGCAGATACCCAGTTATCGCCATCGAAGTAATAATAACATTGCTCGCTTACGCTATAATAAGCGTCAACGTCGGGCAGATAATAATAATCGTCGGCGGGCTCATTGTATACCGGCGCGGTCCGAACTGCGACCGGGGTACCGAAATGCAGGCCTACACGGATTGACATTTGCGCATTGGCGGTTGAATAAATTAAACCGCTCATTGCGATTGCTGATAATATAGTTAACTTTTTCATTTTCTTAAATTTTATACCTCTATGACTGTCGCCGGGGACCCATAGTTTAACCAAGCTTATCTTTAATATTATGATATTATAGCAAAACAGAATTTAATTCTATCATTATTAATATATTCAATATATAATTCTATTTTGCTTATGGCGTTTGGGCTAAACGATAGAAAATATTCTGCTGTAACAAGATTGTTAGCTACGGCATGGTAATGGCATTCCTGCAAAACATATTTCCTGATTTACACTTGTTTAATATAACTTTGTGTACCACACACACTAATCGTATCAGTATGAAAAAGTTGTTCATCTTATTGCTTCCCATAGTGGCAATTACGGGATTCGTCCTATTTAATGCTTTTAAAAAACCTGTCAATAACGTTGCCGATGCAGCAAACGCAGGACTAACACTTCCTGCTGGCTTCAATGCTGCGGAAATTGCCGATAATTTGGGCGATGCACGGCACCTGGTGGTTACCCCGCAAAATGATATCTATGTGCATTTGGCTGGCCCCAGGAATGGAAAAGGTATCATCGTTTTACACGATGCCGGCGACAAAGCGACCGTGAAAACCGGCTTCGCGGATTATGGCGGTACAGGAATTTATATTAAAAATGGGTACTTATATGCCTCTAACGACAGAGATGTATTTCGTTATAAATTGAATGAAAAAAATGAGGTTGTAAATCCCGGAAGCCCGGAGCGGATCATTACCGGCCTTGTTTCTCGTCGCATGCACCAGGCAAAAGCGATATGTTTGGACAATAGCGGCAATATTTATGTGAACATTGGTGCTTATTCAAACATTTGCAGCGACTATGATAAGGACAAAAAAGGCTGCCCGGTATTGAATGATGCGGCCGGGATATGGCAGTTTAAAGCCAACAAACTCAATCAAAAGCAAAGTGACGGCGTACGATATGCCACAGGTTTAAGAAATGTTGTGGGCATGGCGTGGAACCAGCAGGATAACCGGCTTTTTGTAATGCAGCATGGCCGCGATGCGCTGCACGACCTGTATCCAAATTTATATACGGTGCATCAGTCAGCTGAATTGCCTGCCGAGTGCATGTTCGCATTAAAAAAAGGTGATAATGCTGGCTGGCCGTATGTTTATTATGATTGGATGCAGCATAAAAACATGCTTGGCCCCGAGTATGGCGGCGATGGTAAAAAAGGGGCTGATCCGAAATATCTTGAACCGGTTGCGGCTTATCCCGGCCACTACGCACCGGATGGCCTGCTATTCTACACCGGCAACCAGTTTCCTGCCAAATACAAAAATGGCGCTTTTATCGCTTTCCATGGTTCATGGAACAGGGCGCCCGAGCCACAAGCGGGTTATTGCGTGGTATTCCAGCCTTTTAGAAATGGGAGGCCGAGCGGCAAATGGGAAGTTTTTGCTGACGGCTTTGCAGGCACTGCCGAACAAAAGGCATCCGGGCGTGCTATACACCGCCCCTGCGGGCTTGCGCAGGGCCCCGACGGCTCGCTGTATGTTAGTGACGATAACCATGGTACGATCTATAAAATCACCTATAAAAAATAACCGTGAGCGCTAAAAAGGTAATTGTATTACTATTCTCATTAATATTGCTTGGTGCCGGGTTGTATTACCTGTTTAAAAAACATGGTAAACCGCGGGGTGAAGACATCCAGGCATCTGTTTTTAACGGGAAAAAAGTGTATACACAAGTTTGCCTGGCATGCCATATGGCCGATGGCGGCGGGGTGCCGCACATGAACCCGCCGCTAAATAATACCTCGTATGTTTTGGGTGATAAGACCGCATTGATAAAGATCGTGTTGAATGGGTTTAATGAGGATGTGCAGATCAATGGTAAAACCTACTCCAATAACATGACCCCTCATGCCGACCTCAGCGATCAGCAAATCGCCGATGTGTTAACTTATGTACGCAATAGTTTTGGCAACAAGGCAAGCATGGTAACTTCCGACGAGGTAAAAAAGGTCAGAGCACTAAATAAAAAATGATTACACCAATTATAATCAATCGGTGTAATCAAAATAGTGGGGTGAGAATAATCTTACTCGATGAAATGATATCGGTAGGTTCTCCCCTGGTGCATTTTCGCTTTTACCCGCTTCAGACTTTCTTCAATATTTTCTTTATGATCTTTACCGGTTACTTCGCCGAGCGCTTTGCTATAAGCATTTAATGATTGTATCCAGTTTTTATTTTTTTCAGAAAACAGACCCTGAAGTTCGTATATAGCTGCAATATTCACGCCCGGCGTGTCTAAAGCTTTTGCAACAATTGTATTTACCTGTCTTTCCATATTCAGAAAAACAACCAGGCTTAGATAATGAAAATAGATGTCGGGGAAATTAGGCTCCAAGTCGATGCAGGTTTTAAAATGATAACCTGCTGTTTGGTATTCCTTTACGTCATAATAATAGATTTTGCCTAATTGGTAATGCGCCCTTGCGTATAACGCATCATTACGAATGATCTCGTTTAACAATTGTAGCGCCTTAGGCGTTTCCCCGTAACTTAATTCATCAACAGCTTGTAAATACTTTTCTTCGATCGTATAATAAGTGTCCATAAAATTCAATAATATAATAATTGGATCCACGATTAAGCAGATCTCAAGTTTCTTAGATAAAAAACGATGTGATGTCCTTAATTAATTTTATTGAGGACCAGAGGAGAGAATATCAATTGCATAACTCCCCCGCTGTGCGCCAATGGGCCACATAAGTTTTTGATCGCAGAAGAGTTTTAGACGTAGCATTTTTATTATTTTCTGCAAAAATACACTTTTTAGCAAAAGATAAAATGAAATCATTTGTGAATTGTTGGTTGATAGGCCTGTCACGCAAACCAATCGAATAAATCATTCTGTTTTAAAGCGGATTTTTTCGAACCATCCAGGTCTTTTAAAATTTGCCCTTCTCCCATCAGGATCAGCCGGTTGCCGTAGTTATAGGCATCCTTTAAATTATGGGTGATCAGTATTGCGGTGAGTTTATATTCCTTGATCAATTTATCGGCGGTACGCATAACCAGCTCTGCCGAGCGGGGGTCGAGCGCGGCAGTAGGTTCGTCCAGCAACAAAATATTGCAGGTGTCCATCACACTCATCAGCAGCGTTAACGCTTGGCGCTGACCTCCGGAAAGCGTCCCCATAGGCTGGTCTGTCTTATTTTCGAGGCCCATACCTAAAACGCTGATCTTTTCCTTAACCCTGCCCTTAAAATCGTCTGTAATACCGATAGACAACCCTTTGCGGTGTGTGCGGATGGCTGCCAGCCTGAAATTATCCAATATGCTTAGATCCGACGCTGTGCCGCTCATCGGGTTTTGAAAAACGCGGGCAATCCATTGGCTGCGGCGATAATCAGGCAGTTTAGTAACATCTTCGCCATTGATCGCAATATTTCCCGACGTTGGTAAAACAGTGCCGGCAATCATATCCAGCAACGTTGTTTTGCCCGAGCCATTCGCGCCGACGATCACCACAAACTGCCCTTCTACGATATCCAGTGTAACGCCGTTAACCGCGTTCACCTGGTTAGGCCTGCCGGGATTGAAAACTTTATGGATGTCGGCTAGCTGGATCATCTTCATTTTTAATTTATAAGTCTCCTCTTCCGGGGGAGATTAGAGGGGGCTTTTTAACCTTGGCAAGCTCACAATCACCAATACAAAGACAGCCGTCACCAGCTTAAGCAGGTTGGCATCTACGCCTATATTCAACGTAACCGCAAGCACCATCTGGAATAGGATAGCTCCTGCAAGCACGAGCACCAGGGTAATCCATACCGAAGTGATCCGAAGCCAGTTGATCAGCGTTTCGGCGATAATAACAGATCCGAGTCCGGCAATCACGATCCCTATACCCATGCTTATGTCAGTAAACCCCTGGAACTGGCTGATCAAATAACCGCTTAAAGCCGTTAACGCGTTGGCAATAGCCAGACCGGTAATTTTCATCCGGTCGGTGTTTACGCCAAGCGACCGGATCATGGATTCGCTGTTGCCCGTGGCGCGCATGGCGATCCCAAAGTCGGTTTTAAGCAGGTAGCCTATTTTTAAGGCGATAACGCCCACAAATATGAGCAGTATCCAAAAGGTATTATGATTCACATCATTACTCATATGAATCAAAGTGAATAATGACGACACGTTGATCAGCGGCAAATTCGACCTGCCCATTAATGAAAGGTTGACTGAGTACAGCGCGGTCATTACCAGTATGCCGGCGAGTAAAGCATTTATTTTTAGCTTGGTGTGGATAATTCCGGTTAAAGCGCCGGCGATACCGCCGGCTGTGATCACCGCCGGCAGGGTGATATAAATGGGCTGGTGATGGGTTAACAGGATTGCCGTAACCACAGCGCCCAGTGTATAGCTCCCATCGGTGGTGATGTCGGGGATATTGAATATCGTCATCGATATATATATTCCCAGCGCAATTCCTGAAAAGCAAAGCCCCTGTAATAATGCGGTTAGGTAAAAATCCATTATTTAACAGCTTCAAAGTTTGAGGGAACGGTTATATGATATTTTTTGGCCGCTTCCGGGTTGTAAACGCGCCGCCTGATCTTTACCATCTCGGGCTTTAACCCGGCGGTTGAATGTGTTTTTAAAAATTGCGCGGCCTGCTCGCCCGCCTGGTAACCCCATTGATAAATGTCGGCGCCAAAGGCGGCTACCGCGCCGCGCTGCACCAATCCTGCTTCACTGGTAAATATCGGCACATGGTGCTGATCGCAGCTTTTCAGGATGGTTTCAAACGCGGAAAACACGGTGTTATCGGGATTGGCAAAAAAAGCGTCGATATTTTTATTGAGCAGCGATTGCGTCACCAATTGCGCGTCGGCCGATGAATTCAACGGTAGCGCTATCAAAATTATATTCAGTTTATCCGCAAGCGACTGTATGCGTTGCTTCGCATCGAGGGATTGAGGTTCCGATTGGTTGTAGATCATCCCGACGATCAATTTACCGTTTCTGGCCTTCAGCAGCTTTGGAATGTTTGAAAACGACGTATCGATATAATTCAGGTCTTCCACCGCGCCAAACAGGTTTGCCTGGCTTTTACCATCTCCTTGCTGCAAGTTCATTAATTTCACTGTGGGCGAAACCATCATGAAAATGGGAATGGTTTTGGTTTTTTGGGCTGCGGTAATTGATGATAGCGTGGTGCAGGTAGCCATTAAGTCGACTTTTTGTGAAACAAAATAGTTTACGATTTGGGTCAGCGTCGGGATGCTTCCCTGGGCGTTGCGGTATTCGATTTTTATATTTTTTTTATCCTCGCTAAAGCCGTTTTTCTTTAGCGCGTCGGTAAACCCGGTCCGGGCCGGTGCGATACTGGCATCTTCAAATGCGTCCACAAAACCAATTACGGGTATTGAGCTTTTGCTTCCCTGTCCGCATGAAAAGAAAAGTATACAAATCAAACTTATCGCATAAAATTTGGCCGCCTTCATGCATCTAAGGTAAATAAAGAAGCTGAAAGGAGAAAGCCTCTTTAGCTGAAAGCGAAAAGCAGAAAGCTGAAAGCTTTACTTCAATCATGATGTATTAATGAGTAATACCACTGGCCTTCTGCTTTTCGCTTTAAGCTTTCTGCTTTTCGCTTTAAGCTCTTTTCCCTACTTTAGCCGCGCATGACACCGATCATCTCCAAATTACCTTCAACGGGAACGTCGATTTTTACTATTATGTCCGCACTGGCGGCCGAGGTGGGCGCCATTAATTTATCGCAGGGATTTCCTGATTTTGACACCTCGCCCGAGCTTATTGAACTGGTTAGCGCAGCCATGAAAAACGGCCACAACCAATACGCGCCTATGCCCGGCTTAATGGCATTGCGCGAACAAATAGCGCAAAAAACCGAAAAACTGTACGGGGCCATTTATAATCCTGATACGGAGATCACGATAACAGCAGGCGGAACAGAGGCCATATATACCGCCATTACAGCAATTATAAACCCCAACGACGAGGTGATCATATTTGAGCCGGCATATGATTGTTATGCCCCGGCGATCAAATTGGCAGGGGGCATTGTAAAATCGCTGGAGCTGGAGCCGCCCGATTATCGCATTGCGTGGGATATGGTGAAAAGGCTCATCAACAATAAAACGAGGATGATCATCCTTAATTCGCCGCAAAATCCAACGGCTACCATTTTGCACAAAGAAGATATTGATGCCTTATGCGCGCTGGTTAAAAACCAGGATATATTGATACTGAGCGACGAGGTGTACGAACATTTGATATTTGATGGCGAAAAGCACCATAGCATGGCCAAATATGCCGAGCTGCGCAAGCGAAGCTTTGTCGTTGGTTCCTTCGGCAAGCCTTTCCATGCTACGGGCTGGAAGGTGGGTTACTGTTTAGCGCCCGCGTTTTTAATGCAGGAATTCAGGAAAGTGCACCAATTTGTGGTTTTTAGCGTTAATACGCCATTACAACATGCATTGGCCGAATATTTAAAAAATGAAGAGCATTACCTGGGTCTGTCTGCCTTCTTTCAGCAAAAACGCGATTATTTCCGCAGAGGGATGGAGCAAACGCGGTTTGAGTTATTGCCCTGTTACGGATCGTACTTTCAATCGGTATCCTATCACCATATAACCGATGAAAAAGACTGCGATTTTGCGCTTCGCTTAACAAAAGAAATTTGCGTGGCTTCTATTCCCACTTCGGTATTTTATACGCAGGGCACCGACCATCATGTGTTACGGTTTTGTTTTGCCAAGACGCAGGAGACGATGGACGAGGCGATTGAAAGGTTAATGAAGATTTAGTCTGGAGTCCATGGTCCATAGTCCGTGGTAGACAGTCTATTAATTAAAGATTTATTAATATTTTTGAATAATGCCATGGTCTATCGACTATGTACCATGGACTATGAACCAAACATGGACAATCTTAAAATAACGGTCTTCCAGGGGTACCTTTTTTGGGAAAATGTTGACAGGAACCTGAAAAATATTTCCATACGGCTGTCGGGCTTGCGCGAGAAAACAAACCTGGTAATCCTGCCCGAAATGTTCAGCACCGGTTTTAGCATGCGCGCCGACGATTTGGCCGAGCAAATGGGCGGCAAAACCATGAAATGGATGGAAACAACCGCCGCGCAATATGATTGTGTGATCACAGGAAGCATCATCGTTAAAGAAAAAAATAAGTTCTACAACCGGTTAATATGGATGCGGCCGGATGGCACCTATGAATATTACGATAAGCGGCACCTGTTTGCCCTGGGAAAAGAGCATGAAACTTATACCCCCGGCAATAAAAAACTGATCGTAGAGCTAAACGGCTGGAAGATTTGCCCGATGATCTGTTACGACCTCCGTTTCCCGGTATGGATGCGAAACGTCGACAACGAGTACGACCTATTGATCATCGTAGCCAACTGGCCCGAGCGCCGAATAGCCCATTGGCGCGCATTAATTTCGGCAAGGGCTATTGAGAACCAGGCCTATGTAATTGGCGTAAACCGGGTTGGGCATGACGGCAACGAGGTTTATCATTCGGGCGACTCCACCTGCATCGATCCTAACGGCAACGTGGTCTATTATAAACGCGACGAGGAGGATATGTACACTTTTTCCATTATCGCCGACGAGGTGAAAAAAACCAGGCGGGCGCTGCCATTTTTAAAAGACGCCGACGCGTTTAAGTTGGATGTCTGACAATATATCTTCATTTTAGCGGTTACAATAATATTCAATGAGGCAATCCTTCCGCACCCTTCTCCTTATCACCCTTAATTTATCCTTCTTTTTTTCATCATTCGCTCAAAGTAAAAAAGATTATACCCAACTGGTAAACCCGTTTATCGGCACCGGCGGGCATGGGCATACGTATCCGGGAGCCGTTGTGCCTTTTGGAATGGTGCAATTGAGCCCCGATACCCGTTTGACCGGCTGGGACGGCTGTTCGGGTTATTATTACACCGACACGGTGGTTTATGGATTTTCGCACACCCATTTAAGCGGAACCGGCATCGCCGACTATTGCGATATCTTATTTATGCCGACAACCGGCGAGCCGCAATTCAAAAACAGTGAATACCAATCAGGATTTTCAAAGAAAAACGAGGTCGCATCGCCGGGATATTATAAAACTAAGCTAAACAAATACAATATCGAAGTGGAGCTGACCGCCAGTACAAGGGCAGGTATGCACCGCTACGATTTTCCAAAAACGGGGCAGGCAAATATTATCATCGACTTGCAGCACCGCGATGAAGTGCTCGATTCGTGGATCGAGGTCGTAAATGATCACGAGATTCGGGGTTTTCGCCGGTCGAAAGGCTGGGCGCCGGATCAAAGCATCTATTTCTACGCTAAATTCTCCAGGCCGTTTAAAACTTATGGGATCGCATCCAATGATCAGCTGCAGCCGGGACAGAATAAGCTGCAGGGAAAAAACATAAAAATGTTTGTGCAATTTGACAACCCAGGCGCGGTGATCGCAAAGGTCGGTATCTCGTCGGTAAGCACGGAGGGCGCCCTTAAAAATTTAGATGCCGAAATGCCTGATTTCGATTTCAAAAAAGTGCAGAAGGAAGCAAAAGCTTCGTGGAATAAAGAATTATCAAAAATTCAGGTAGAAGGCGGCGGCCCCAATGCAGCCGCGCAGCGCGAACCGCAGAACATGAACCCGCAAACTGGCTATAATAGTCAAACAGGATCGTACAGGCGGCCGCCGCAAAAAAAGCAGGTGATCGTTGACTACGCAAAGGAAAAGCAAACTATTTTTTATACCGCCTTATATCATGCCATGCTTGCCCCGAATGTGTACAGCGATGTGGACGGGCAATACCGCGGTATGGATCAAAAAATCCATACGGCAAACGGTTTTAATTACTACACGACATTCTCTTTGTGGGACACTTACCGCGCCGAGGATCCATTATTGAACCTGATCGATCGGAAGCGTACGCTTGATTTCATCAAATCTTTTTTAGCGATGTACGAGCAGGGCGGGCTATTGCCGATATGGCCGCTCGCTTCCAATGAAACGTATTGCATGGTGGGTAATCATTCCATCCCGGTTATTGTGGACGCCTACGCGAAGGGTATCCGGGGTTTTGATGCGGAAGAAGCCTTTACGGCGATGAAAGCCGCGGTAAGCCGGAACCAGTTCGGACTGGATTCATATCGAAAAAATGGAGTGGTATTGTCAGATGATGAACCGGAATCCGTTTCCAAAACATTGGAATACGCCATAGATGACTGGTGTATAGCGCAAATGGCAAAAATGCTTAATAAACCGGGTGATTATGCCACGTTTATTCAGCGTGCGCAATATTGGAAAAACCAATACAACAATCAGAATAGTTTTATGCAGGCGCGGGCAAACGGCGGATGGTATACGCCGTTCGATCCCACCGAGATCAACAACAACTATACGGAAGGTAACGCGTGGCAGTACTCTTTCCTCGTGCCGCAGGATGTTGAAGGATTGATAAGCCACATGGGCGGAAAAGCCGCTTTTGAGGCTAAATTAGACGAGTTATTTACAACCACCTCTGCGCTTAGCGGGCGCGAACAGGCCGATGTTACCGGGTTGATCGGACAATACGCCCATGGCAACGAGCCGAGCCACCACATGGCGTACCTGTATAATTTTACCGATTCGCCCGATAAAACCCAGCTATATGTTAATCGTATATTGCGGGAAGAGTACAGCGACAAGCCTGACGGGCTTTCGGGTAATGAAGACTGCGGGCAGATGTCGGCGTGGTATGTGATGAGCTCGCTGGGCATCTATAATATTATGCCCGGTCAGCAGCAGTTCCAGGTGGGTACGCCGCAATTTGATAAAGCGGTCATCAACCTCGAAAATGGAAAGAAATTTACCATCCTGAACCCCGGCGCCAGCATCAGCAGGAACGATATTTACCTGCAGGGAATGGATCTGAATAAAAAGCCGTACAACAAAATTTACCTGGACTATGCTGCTATTGCCAATGGCGGCACGTTCGAAGTGTACACCGGGCGTTTACCAAACCGGTTGTTTGTACAGAGCCTGGAAAAACCTGCGTCCGCCATCAAGGATAACCTGATCGTGCCTAATCCCTATATTCTTTATCCATCCAAAACTTTCAAAAAGCCTTTCCAGGTCGAAATTAAAAAAGCCGACGCCGCTGCCAAAATATATTACACCATAGATGGCTCTGTTCCAACTATAAATTCGGCGTTATACACTTCTCCCATAGGGATCTCGTCCAATACCACGATAAAAGCCATTGCCGTCGAAAACGATAAAGCAAGTTTTGTGGATGAAGGCACTTTCACCAAAATTCGCGACGACATAAAGCTAACGCTGGTAAATAAATACCTGCCCAACTATGCGGACCAGGGTGATGATGCGCTGATCAACGGCATTCATGGCAAGCTCAACTGGCGTTTAGGCAACTGGCAGGGTTACCGGGGTAATGATCTGGTGGCCATTATCGATATGGAAAAGGTGCGGCCTGTACAGCAGGTAAGCCTGGGCACGCTGCAGGATACCGGCGCCTGGATCGTTTTCCCGCAATATGTACAGTACTGGGTATCTGATGATGGCAGTAATTATAAGCTGGCAGCTACGGTTAACACGAAAGTGGATATAAAAGATATGAAGGTGCAAACGCAGGAATTTACCGCACCAGTAAACCTGAAGACCCGGTATATCAAGATCATCGCCAAACAATACGGCCCCCTGCCCGACTGGCACGCGAGCAAGGGAAATCAATCGTATATTTTTGCGGATGAAATTGAGGTTCAGTAATCGGAGGTTAGAGATTAGAGATCAGTTAAAGGCTAATCTTTCGTCAAAAGCTTTTTCGCTTCTTCCAGTTTCTTCTTTTCCTTTTTCGGCAAAACCGGGTATTTCAATTTTAGTCCCTTCAAGGTATCGAGGATAATGGTTGAGATAGCGATCCTGGTAAACCATTTTTTATCGGCCGGAATAACGTACCAGGGACATTGCTCCGTCGCGGTTTCCTGTATGGCTTTTTCATAGGCCTCCATATAATCGTCCCAGCATTCCCGCTCCACAATGTCGGCTGCGGAAAACTTCCAGTTCTTTTCCGGGTTGTCGATGCGCTCCAAAAAACGCTCTTTCTGCTCCTTTTTTGATACGTTTAAAAAGAATTTAATGATCACCGTCCCGTTGTCGGACAGGTGTTTCTCAAAATTCCGGATGCTCTCATACCTGTTCTTCCAGAATTTTTTGTCGACATCCTTTACGGTTTTTACCCCGGGCAGCTTTTCTTTCAGCAGCAACTCGGGGTGAACCCTGGTGATCAGCACATTTTCGTAATGCGAGCGGTTATGCACACCAATCCGGCCATAACCGGGCAATACCTTGTGCGTTCGCCATAAAAAATCATGTTCAAGATCTTCTGTACTTGGGGCCTTGAAACTATAAACCTCGCAGCCCTGCGGATTCAGTCCCGACATGGTATGTGCTATTGCGCTATCCTTGCCGCCGGCATCCATTGCCTGGAAGATGATCCACACGGCGTATTGATTATCAGCAAGCAACGTGGCCTGCAGTTCTGCGGTTTGCGCAATCAAATCGCTTAATATCTCATCTGCGTCGTCCTTTTCGAACCCATCCGCGTAAGCCGGATCAAGGTCCTTTAGCGAAAATTTGTCGCCATCGGTTATTTTAAATTTATTTACGATGTTTTTCATAGTGGAAACAGGTTAATGCTAAGTTAACATAAAATTTACCTGTTAAAATCGCGTTGTTAATTTTTGTTTAACCGGCTATGATTTAGGGTCATAATTTTACATCTTTACCGCATGTTCAGGCGTATAAAATTCCCGGTGCTCAGGTACCTGGTCATCTTCTTATATTTCGTTATCATCTTTTTTTGTTCAATTGAATTAAATTTTCTTTGGCTTTTCGGGTATTCACCTGATATGCAGGATATTAAAAACCCGTCCTTATCCTTATCATCTGAGGTGTATTATGCCGACGGAACACTGATCGGCCGTTATTATAAACAAAACCGTTCGCCGGTTGAGTTTAAAGACATCTCGCCCAACATTATCAATGCGCTTGTCGCCACGGAAGATGTGCGGTTTTATAAACATAACGGAGTTGACCTCTATGGGTTTTTTACCAGCATGCTTTCCACAGCAAAGGGCGAGCGCCGCGGCGGCAGCACCATCACGCAGCAGCTTGCAAAAAATTTATTCGAAACACGTAAACGAAAGTCGCAGGGCATTATTAAACATGTGCCGTTAATCAGAACCATCGTCTATAAATGCAAAGAATGGCTTACCGCGTTTAAAATTGAGCATGTTTATAACAAACAGCAAATACTTACTTTATACCTTAATACGGTTCCGTTTGGAAACAATTCGTTCGGTATTAAAACGGCATCGTTAAAAATATTTAATAAAACACCCGACAAAGTTAATGTTGCCGAGGCGGCCACGCTGGTTGGCATGCTAAAAGCGACATCGACGTATAACCCCATCACCAATCCGGAGCGTTCCCTCGAACGACGAAATATCGTTTTGGGGCAGATGTTAAAATATGGCTATTTAAGCCAGGCCGACTATGACAAATATATTAAGACACCTATTACACTCGACCAAAGTTATGTGGAGAATGAAGGTCAGGGTGATTCGTATCTGCGGCAAGCAGTAGAGAGGTGGTTAAAAAAATGGTGCCATGACAATGATTACGACTTATATGAGGACGGATTAAAAATATATACCACGATCGATCCACGCCTGCAGCAATATGCGGAGGAAGCCGTCGCCGAAAAAATGAAGATGCTTCAAAAGCGCTTTGACAATCTTTGGGGAAAGAAAAATCCATGGCGCGACCTGGACGGAAATGAAATAAAGGATTTTGTGTTAAAAACAGAAGAACGTTTGCCTATTTATGCCAAACTTCAAAAGAAATGTAACAATGACGCAGCGCTGATCAACCAATATTTTGAAAAGCCAAAACGAATGAAGGTTTTTACCTGGAACGGCGACAAGGATACCACTTTCTCGAGCGCAGATTCGATCAGATATTATTCCCGTTTGCTTAATACCGGGATGATGACTATTGAACCGGCTACAGGGAAAATAAAGGTGTGGGTAGGCGGTATTGATTATCAATATTTTAATTACGATCATGTAAACCAGTCGCACAGGCAAGCGGGTTCAACGTTTAAGCCATTTGCTTATGTCACTGCTATCGATAATGGTTTTAGCCCTTGCGATAAGTTTACAGATAAACCGGTTTCGATCAAATACCAGGACGGCAGCAAAACCGATGTTTGGGAGCCAAAAAACGCGGATTTTAAATTTTCGTACCAGGAGATGTCGTTGCGGTGGGCCATGGGAAAATCCGTTAATTCCATAACCGCGCAGGTAACCGAAAAGGTTGGGTGGGATAAGATTGTAGAGTATGCCCATAAATGTGGGATCGAGAGCCCGCTAAAGTCGGTCCCGTCCGTGTCATTGGGTTCAAATGATGTTTCTGTTTACGAAATGGTACGCGCCTATAGCACATTTTTAAATAAGGGGGAAAAGATCGATCCATTGCTGGTGACCAAGATTACCGATCAGCAAGGCAATGTGCTTCAGGAATTTAAGCTTAAAACGGAAAAGGTTTTAAGTGAGGAAACTGCCTGGCTAATGCTCTATATGTTCAGGGGCGGCATGGATGAACCGGGCGGCACTTCACTGGCATTATGGGAATATCCCGGCTTGTGGAAGAAAGACAACCAGATAGGTGGCAAAACAGGCACATCATCGGGTTATGTCGATGGCTGGTATATGGGTATTACAAAGGACCTGGTGACAGGTATTTGGGTGGGCGCCGACGATCGCAGCGTCCATTTTACCTCGTCAGAAACGGGTGAGGGCTCGCATACAGCGCTGCCTATTTTTGGCAGGTTTATGGAAAAGGTATATGCCGATCCAAAATCTGGCTACACCTATGGACCATTTCCTAAACCCTGGGTGAAGATAACCAAACCTTACGACTGTCCGTCGCCACGCATAAAAACCGATACGACGGTAACAGACAGCTTATTAATGCCGGCTGATACTACCAATGTTTTGCCCGACACCACGCAAACAAACGGCGGATGATTGATTTAACAGGGATTATTATCTAACTAGTCAACTTTTATTTAAATTAGCACGTACTCTGATTATATGAATAAACCCATCCCCTGCTTAGTTAAACCTACAAAGCATTTATTCTCGCTGATTACCCTGTTTAGCATACTTTTATTTAGCCTGCAAACCAAGGCCCAGTATTTTGGACAAAATAAAGTACGTTACAAGAAACTCGATTTTAAAGTTTATAAAACGCCCCATTTCGAAATCTACTATTATTTGAAAAACGACAGCATGATCAAGCGGTTTGCCCAGGAAAGCGAACTTTGGTACACGCTGCATCAGCAGGTTTTCAGGGATACTTTTAAAAAACCCAACCCCATCATCCTTTACGCCAATCATCCGGATTTTCAACAAACCACGGCTATCGACGGTGAAATTGACGTTGGTACGGGTGGTGTTACAGAGGGATTGAAAAACCGCGTTGTAATGCCGGTTATGGAAACTAACCAGACCACCAGGCATGTGATCGGCCACGAATTGGTTCACGCTTTCCAGTATCATGCGCTGCTGGGAAGAGATTCATCAAATTTCGAGAGCATTAACAACCTGCCTCTATGGATGATAGAAGGTATGGCCGAATACCTTTCTTTAGGAAAAAAGGATACATATACGGCGATGTGGATGCGGGACGCCTATTTAAATCATGATATACCTACAGTTAAAGATCTAACCAACAGCAATAAATATTTTCCCTACCGTTATGGCGAAGCCTTTTGGTCGTTCATCGGGTCGACCTACGGCGATACGGTCATTGTTCCGTTTTTTAAAAATACCGCCCGGTTTGGGCTTCAATACGGCATACGGCGTACCTTTGGGTACGATGAAAAAACTTTATCAAGCCTTTGGAAAAATGCGATCATTGCAACGTATAAACCATATTTAAACGACACTGTACAAAAACCTGTCGGTCACCGTTTGATCGACGAAAAAAACGCAGGCAAAATGAACCTTGCCCCGGCCATAAGCCCGGATGGAAAATACCTGGCTTTTTTGTCGGAAAAAAGCCTGTTCACGATTGACCTTTTTTTAGCAGACGCGAAAACCGGGCAGGTGCTGCGTAAACTAACCAGCAAGGTATCGAATACCCATATCGATGAATTCAATTTTATCGAATCGGCGGGGACATGGTCGCCGGATAGCAAGCGGTTTGCGTTTAGCGTGTTTAGTAAGGGCCGCAACCGGATGCTGGTGGTCGACGTGGCCAACGGCAGTGTTTTGGACGATGTTTCGATGGGCAAGGCTGAGCAATTTAGTAACTTGTCATGGTCGCCGGACGGAAAAAGCATCGTTTTCCAGGGACTGTCCGAAGGTCAGGGCGACCTGTATTTATATAATTTCGATACCAAACAAGTACGGCAGCTTACCAACGATAAGTATTCCGATTATCAGCCGTCTTTTTCAAGAGATGGAAAGAAGATCATCTTTTCGAGCGACAGGACGACGTACGATCAGTCGCTTGGACAGGATATTACATTCAACCTTGCCGAGCTGGACCTGGCAACGGGAAAGGTAACGGATATTAAGGTGTTTAACGGCGCCAATAATTTAAATCCGCAATATTCATCAGACGGTACGCAGATATATTTTCTCTCCAACCGCGACGGGTTTCGCAATATGTACCGGTATACGCCGGCAACGGGTAATGTTGAGCAGATGACCGAGCTTTTTACCGGGATATCGGGTATTACCGAGTATTCGCCGGCTTTAAGCATATCTAACAATAACGATATTGCTTATTCCTATTATCGCGCTCAAAAATATGCGCTTTATAATGCAAAAGCGTCAGATTTTACCGCAAAACCGGTCAGTGCGCAGGATATTAATTTTGCGGCGGGCACATTGCCGCCGGCCGGCTCCGCCGGGGTCGACCTGATCAATTCGAACCTGAATAATTATCTCGCTTATCCAAAGTTTCCGGCCGATTCAATAAAAAATATACCATATAAACCTAAGTTTAAGCTCGATTATTTAGCCAGCAGCGGCGTCGGCGCATCGGTAAGCCAGTTTGGTGCCGGTTTATCAAGCGGCGTACAGGGTGTTTTTAGCGACATCTTAGGCCGCAACCAGATATACGCAGGTGTAGCGGTGAACGGCGAGGTATACGACTTTGGCGGCCAGTTTGCCTATATTAATCAATCCGGCCGGTGGAATTTTGGCGCAAGCGTATCGCATATTCCTTTCCAGACGGCGAATTACAGTATTGTACCGAGTAGATATCAGTTGAATAGCACGACAACAATTCCCTCTATCGAAGAGCGGTTTGATATCATTCGCATATTTCAGGACCAGGTTGCATTGTTTACCTCATACCCTCTTAGCAAAAAGACAAGAGTCGAGTTTGGAACCGGTGCCGCGACGTATTATTACCGGGTGGACCGTTACAGCACTATTTTTGACACCTTGGGTAATGAGCTGAATTATGTACACACACATATACCGAACTCCACTTATAATGAAGAGCCCACCAACAACGGCATTAGTTTAGTACCGTTTACCATTTACAATGTAAATACAGCGTTGGTAGGCGACAATTCTTTTTTTGGAGTTGCCTCGCCGTTAAACGGCTACCGGTACAGGCTGCAGGCGGAGTACGACTTTGGTACCTACAAGTTTTTTGCGCCGACTATCGACCTACGCGGGTATTATCGCCTGGCCCCGGTTACATTAGCTGCCCGATTATATGGCTACGGCCGGTTTGGAAGTACCGGCAATATATATCCATTGTATCTTGGGTATCCGTTTTTGATCAGGGGCTATGAAGCGCAAACGTTTTATAACGGCGATGGGAAAGTGCCTACCAACGGTTTTACCATAGCCCAGCTATCTGGCAACAGGCTTGCGGTTGCAAATTTCGAGGTACGTTTACCATTGACCGGGCCTGAAAGACTTTCGCAGTTTAAATCAAAATTCCTGTTTACCGAACTCAATTTATTTTTCGATGCCGGTTTGGCGTGGAATCAGGGTGACCTGATCAAGTTTCAATCCGGCCCCGACGCTATCGGTACAGATGCTACGGGCGCGACGATCTATAATCCCCGCCAGCGCGTACCGGCTACCAGCGCGGGTATATCGATAAGAGTAAATGTATTCGGCGCGTTTATTCTTGAGCCTTATTACGCTTTTCCTTTCAACCGAACCGATATTAACAAGCCGGTATTTGGTTTAGGATTTACACCAGGGTGGTAAAAATGAAAAAGTGGATAATATTTATTTCGATCTGTTTAAACGGTTCGTTTTTATTTGGCCAGCGCACGGCGAATAATTTTCATGAGTTGATGAGATCATCAAACGACATGATGACCAACCTGGACCGGGCAAAGGAATTCAAGATTTTACTTTCCGCTATTAACCAGGCCGGTTTAACGCAAACATTTGAAGGCAACGGGCCGGTGACACTTTTTGCGCCAACCGACCGGGCATTTGAAAAATTACCGAGGGACCGAATAGATACGCTTTTAAAACCAAACCATGCTGCTGACTTAAGCTATCTTTTATCCTCACATGTAATTGCTGGAAGGGTAACGGTGAAAGATATTGCGGAAAAAATTAAAGCCAATAACGGTCAGGCTATATTTACTACCCTTGCAGGAAGCAAACTGGTTGCCCGGATCAATGGAAACCGGAATATCGTGTTAACCGATGAAAACGGTGGCGAAAGTATAATAACCAATTTTGACATCGCGCAAAGCAATGGCATTTTGCATATCGTAAACGCGGTACTTATGCCAAAGTTGCCAGGTATGTAAACAGGTTTCGCCATTGCAAACCAAAGAGCCAAAAATTTCGTAATTCAGGATACATATATACGTAGTTCAGAATTATTAAAAAATTAACTTGAAAATGAAAAAATCAATTTTAGTGCTTGTATTGCTAACTGCACTTACTGCATTGGGCTGTCAGCAAAGCAGCGGCCAGGTGAAAAAGTACGATCCAAAACGTAAAATGAGTAAAACACCCGCGGAATGGAAAAAATTACTGACGCCAAACCAGTATTATATTATGGTAGAGAGCGGAACTGAACCGCCATTTCACAATGCCTACCACGACAACCATCAGAAAGGCGTGTATGTAAGTGCCGCAACAGGCGAAGTTTTATTTAGCTCGGATGATAAATTTGACAGTGGCACAGGATGGCCAAGCTTCGTAAAGCCGGTGGACCCTAAAAAAATAGAGATAGTAACCGATAACAGTGACGGCATGACCCGCGACGAGGTGATAGAACGCAGCACGGGGTTGCACCTGGGCCATGTTTTTGACGATGGCCCTGCCGACCGCGGCGGTAAACGGTACTGTATGAACTCGGGTGCGTTAAAATTCATTAAAAAGTAACTGCTCGCCTCACTGAAGTGATTGAAGGGCGAAATTGAGGCCTTGGCCTTACCCCGTTTTCAAAATTTAATCCAATGGTCAGATCTACCCAGTCAGGGTTCACGTATCTGATCATTTTTTCTTTTTGGGGCCTGGTAAATGTGCTTACCGTTTTAAAGCGGGCCATAGCCTGTTCCTCGGTATTGATCTCTTCAAAGTAAACCAATCGGTTAAGCTGCCGGGCACTGTCAAAAAACAACGTAGGCATCTTTTGATAAAAATCAAGAGTTTTCAACAGGTCGGAACATAGTCCCACGTGCAAATTATTGCGGTTCCGGTCGGTGATTATATATACAAAGCGTTTCATTTGATAAATAAAATTTGCTGGTTAAAAAATAATTACTAATTTTATGAGCATAAAAATACTAATAATTTTAGCAATTCCAAATTTTATGTCAAATATTCCATCAAATATTAAATTTCTTCGAAAAAAGAAGGGCCTTACCCAGCAGCAGTTTGCTGATCAGATAGGTATAAAAAGGTCGCTGGTTGGGGCGTATGAGGAGGAACGGGCGGATCCGAAATACGACCTGCTAAAAAAGATAGCTGCATTTTTTGATGTATCCATTGATGATTTTATCAATGAAACGATCAACGAAAAGTGGGCGCCAAAACCAAAGGGCAATCCCGCCAACCTGCGGGTTTTAAGTATCTCGGTGGATAAGGAAGACAATGAAAATATCGAGCTGGTACCGCTTAAAGCCAGCGCGGGGTATTTGAATGGCTATGCCGATCCTGAATATGTTGCCGCGCTGCCAAAATTCTATTTGCCCATGTTTAAGCAGGGTACCTACCGGGCTTTTGAAATAAAAGGCGATTCGATGTTGCCATTGGTGTCGGGCACTATTATTATTGGTGAGTATGTGGAGAATTGGGCGGATGTAAAGCCGGGCGAAACGTATGTGATCATTTCAAAAAGCGACGGTATAGTATACAAGCGTATCGGCAATAGATTTAAGGAGAATAAAAAGTTAAAGCTAATATCTGATAACCCTGTTTATGAACCATACGAAATTAGCGGCGAAGATGTATTAGAAATTTGGAAGGCCAAAGCATATATCTCTACCCAATTGCCTATGCCAGCGCCCGAACCGACGCTGGAAAGCCTGACCGGCATGATGGCTCAAATGCAGCGTTCCATATCAAACCTGCAGCAAAACAATAACTGACGCCGGCGCCGGGGCTTTTTTCGATCAATATCGAAATATCAGGCAACAAATAAGTTACATGCTTGTTATTAAACCATAACGGTTTATCTTTATCATAAACATTAAAAACAAAGAAATTATGAAAAAAATTATGTTAATCTGCTGCCTCCTGTTGGGAATAACGGCAGTAACTCGCGCACAGGGCGGTCAAAGAATGAGCCCGGCGGACAGAGCTAAGCAAATGCAAACGCAATTGAAGCTTACTGACGACCAGACCGCAAAAATAACCTCCATTTTGCAAACGCAACAAACAAAAATGGATAGCGTTAGGACTGCAGCCAATGGCGACAGGGATGCGATGAGAGCCGGGATGGGCCCGATCAGAACCGCAATAACAGCACAGATCAAAGCTGTTTTGACTCCTGACCAGGCAGCTGCTTACCAAAAAATGATGGATGAACAACGCGCGCGCATGCAAAACGGCGGCGGTGGCGGCGGCAAATAAGCTCCCCCACTCCACTAAATAAAAAAAGCGCTTCGGTAAACCGGGGCGCTTTTTTTATTTTAGCAGAAATTATCGACTTGAAAGCTTCAGAGGTATTTATTAAAGAGCGGTTGGAGGAACGCCGCTTGGCCGGGATGTACAGGCAGTTAAAGCCGGATAGTAGCTTAGTCGACTTTTGCTCGAACGATTACCTGGGCTTTGCCAGGTCCGCAATTTTAAAGCAAAAAACCGATGAAGAAATTGTCAATAACGGACTCGTTTTTAACGGGTCGACCGGATCCCGGCTGCTATCTGGCAATTCAACTTATGCTGAAAACCTGGAGCGTGAAATTGCAAAAGCGCATAAAAGCGAAGCCGGGCTGCTCTTTAATTCGGGCTACGATGCTAACATTGGCTTATTTTCTTCTGTGCCGCAGCGGGGCGATACCATCATCCACGACGAACTGATCCATGCTTCGATCATCGATGGCGCGCGGTTAAGCTATGCTAATCGTTACTCTTTTAAACACAACGACCTGGACAGCCTGGAAAGCAAGTTAAAACAGGCAAAAGGGATCTGTTACGTCGCGATCGAGAGTGTATATTCTATGGACGGCGATATCCCTGCTATTGAAGATATACTTAAGCTGACGGAGAAACATAAGGCGAACTTAATTGTAGATGAGGCCCACGCCGTAGGCCTATTTGGGCTTGGCCTCGTTAACCTGCTTAATGTGGAAGATCGTGTTTTTGCACGGTTGGTTACTTTTGGAAAGGCATTAGGCTGCCATGGCGCCGTCGTTTTGGGAAGCAATTTGCTAAGGGATTACCTTATTAATTTCGCGCGGTCGTTTATTTACACCACTGCATCGCCGCCTCATCAGTTGGCGTCGGTTAAAATGGCTTACCTAATGCTGCAGAAATCGGCGAATGAAGCAGAGGCACTAAAAAATAACATTGCAATCTTCAGGCAGAAAATAATGCCGAATGTTGTAGCTCCGCTGATCGAAAGCAAAAGTGCAATTCAATGTGTGCTATTGAAAGGCAATGAGCAAGCTAAAAAGGCGGCCAACAGCTTGCAGGACGCCGGTTTAGATGTGCGCCCGATCCTTAGCCCGACCGTACCATCCGGAAGTGAACGGATCAGGATATGCCTGCACGCATTTAATACCGGTGAAGAGATCAGTTTATTAACAGATACCATAAACCAACTAACTCATGCCTGATAAACGGCCGCTGTTTGTTACCGGAATAGGAACAGGGATAGGCAAAACCGTCGTCTCGGCTATTTTGGTCGAAAAACTGACAGCCGATTATTGGAAGCCGGTACAATCTGGCGACCTCGACAACAGCGATACGATGAAGGTGAAAAGCCTGGTAACCAATCCATCGTCTGTTTTTCATCCCGAGACTTACCGGCTAACGCAGCCATATTCGCCGCATAAGTCGGCAGCGATCGATGGTATAACGATCGATCCGGAAAAGTTTACTTTACCAAAAACAGAACGCCCGCTGATCGTTGAAGGCGCCGGCGGGTTAATGGTTCCGCTGAATGATACTTTTTTAATGATCGACCTGATCAAACAATTAGATGCTGAAGTGATCCTGGTATCGCAAAATTACCTGGGGAGTATTAATCATACGTTGTTGTCGGTAAGCACATTAAAGCAGTATAACATTTCAATAAAAGGAATTGTGTTTAATGGCAACGACGATCATGATTCAGAAAAATTTATTCGCAGCCATTGCCAAGTACCATTTATGGACCATATACCCTATCTCGAATCAATGAATAAAATATCTATCATTAACGCCGGACGAGATCTGAGTTTATAAGAATACTTAATGATATGCGAATTGCTTTAACAGGCGAATGGTCAACCGGTATTAAGTTCATTATAGGGATCAAATGACATAATAACCCAAATGTAAATTTTATATTTTTTAAATTAATTACGACTATTTCCATATACTATATATATATTTGTCCAAATAAAAACAATTCGCCCCGTTTGTTGTCAGGACTATAACTTGTTTACATGAACCTGCTGGGATAGGGTTAATTAAATTGAAACAGACATTTGCCGGGCTAAATAGAAGGGCACTTTTACGATAATCAAAAAGAGAATATGCAAAGCTTCAGAACAGAACTGGAGAATCCAATCGTTGAAAAAGACATTATTGACCTTGAAAAAAAGATAAGGGCTTTTCGGGAAGGAAAGATACACGACGAAAAATTCAGGAGCCTGCGCCTGGCCCGCGGTATTTATGGTCAGAGGCAGCCTGGTGTTCAAATGGTTCGCATCAAATTGCCTTTTGGCAAGGTAACGTTTAAACAGCTATTACGGATTGCCGATATCTCTGACGAGTATGCAAGCCGAAATCTTCATTTAACCACCCGCCAGGACATCCAGATCCATTATGTTAGCCTCGACCGTACCCCCCAATTATGGGCGGAATTAGAAAAAGATGATGTAACCATCCGCGAAGCCTGCGGAAATACTGTACGCAATGTTACCGCCGCTCCTACTGCCGGCATCGATCCGGATGAGCCGTTTGATGTATCGCCTTACGCCCAGGCAACCTTTGAATATTTCCTGCGCAACCCTATTTGCCAGGATATGGCGCGTAAATTTAAGATAGCCTTTTCGGCGAGCCAGGCGGACACCGCTTTTTCATATATCCATGATGTTGGCCTGATACCCAGGATAAACAGCGACGGTGAACGTGGGTTTAAAGTAGTGATTGGCGGCGGCCTGGGTGCACAACCTTTATTGGCGCATTTAGTTGAAGAATTTTTACATGAGGACCTCCTGATACCGTATATTGAAACGATCATTCGCGTATTTGACCGCCATGGCGAACGTAACAACCGTAACAAGGCCCGTTTCAAATACCTGATACAAAAGATCGGCTTACCCGAAGTGTTGGCACTTATTGATAATGAAAGAAAAGCCAATAAAGTAAAAAAATATCCGATCAACAGGGATACCATTTCCGAACCGGTTTTGCCGCAGCAAACAATTTTCCCCGATGTAACCATCGACAATCCCTTACGTTACGAGCAGTGGCTGATTACCAACGTATTTGAGCAAAAGCAAACAGGCTTTTACGGCGTATATATTAAGGTACCGGTTGGCGATATACCAACAGATACCGCGCGTAAACTGATAGATGCAATAAAACCTTATGCAGCCGACGAAATAAGGATCACTCAAAACCAGGGACTGTTGCTGAAATATGTGAGAAAAGAAGCTCTGCCGGTATTATACTTAGGCTTAACAACGCTTGATCTGTCCACACCCGGTTTTGATAGCACCGCGGACGTAACCACCTGCCCTGGGACGGACACCTGCAACCTGGGGATATCAAACAGCATGACGCTTGCACGTGTGCTTGAAGATGTGATTTATAATGAGTATGAAGATTTTATCATTAACCGGGATATTAAAATAAAAATAAGCGGTTGTATGAATTCATGCGGGCAGCATGGTATCGCCCACATAGGCTTTCATGGCAGTTCGCTAAAATCGGGAGCCAGGGTATTACCGTCGGTTCAGGTACTTTTAGGCGGCGGAACTGTGGGTAACGGCGTTGGCCGCGCAGCCGAAAGGGTGATCAAGGTTCCTGCAAAGCGTGCCGTTCACGTTTTAAGAACCATATTGGATAATTATAAAGATAACTCATTCGAAAATGAAACCTTCCACGCGTATTATGATAGGTTGGGCAAGGATTATTTTTACCAGCTGTTAAAACCGTTAGCCGACCTTACTACGCTTACCGACGATGAATTTGTAGACTGGGGACACCAGGAAACTTTTGCGACGGCCATTGGCGTGGGCGAATGTGCCGGCGTGGTGATCGACCTGGTTGCTACTCTGCTATATGAATCGGACGAGAAAATGGGATGGGCAAGAGAATCTTTTGAAGGCCGCGCATGGGCCGATGCCATTTATCATGCGTATAATGTTTTTATCAGTTCGGCAAAAGCTTTGTTGCTCGATAAAAATATCAACAGCAGTACCCAGGCCGGTATTATGCGCGAATTTGATAATCACTACGTAGTTACGGGGGAAATATTGCTGCAAGGCAGCTTTACCGACATGGTGCTGCAGATCAATAAAAATGAACCGTCGGAAGCATTTGCAAGGGCTTATTTGCAACAGGCTTCGGACTTTTTAACAATTACCAAAGCGAAGAGAGAGGAATTGGTACAATCATGACAACAAAAAATACAAAAACGATTAAAGAGCCGCGTATAACCCTGGTGGGTGCTGGCCCGGGTGATATTGACCTGATCACACTAAAAGGGTTAAAGGCGTTAAAAACAGCCGACGTGGTGTTGTATGATGCATTGGTAAGTGAAGAATTGCTGGAATATGCGCCTAAACGCGCTACAAAAGTATATGTCGGCAAACGTTCCGGCGATCATACCTATTCGCAGGGCGCGGTTAATAAGCTCATGGTAGATTATGCCATGAATTATGGCCATGTGGTACGCCTGAAAGGCGGCGATCCTTTTGTTTTTGGGCGCGGTTACGAAGAGCTGGATTATGCGGCCTCTTATAATATTCCGGCAACGGTTATTCCCGGTATATCCAGCTCCATAGCAATACCCGGCTTACAGCAAATACCGGTTACGCACCGCGGTTTAAGCGAAAGTTTTTGGGTGGTAACCGGCACAACCGCCAGTGGGAAGATATCGGGCGATGTTTACCAGGCGGCCAAAAGCAATGCCACCGTTGTCATTCTAATGGGCATTCATAAACTGGCGGAGATCACTGAAATATTTAAAAAAGAAGGAAAAAATAAGCTTCCGGCAGCCGTTATTCAAAGCGGCTCGACCAGTAGCGAAAAAGTTGTCGTGGGAATAGCCGACACCATTGTGGAACTTGCTGCCGAAAACAACATTTCGTCGCCCGCGTTGATCGTATTCGGCGAAGTTGTTTCCTTACACCCCAAATTTCAGCCTATTAGAGAATTTTATGCCATTATCGAAGGACAGCAGGATTAAGGTAATGCAGAGTCAAAAAAAACCGGGTGGCAATCCTTTGTTCCCTGTTTTTTTAAAGCTGAATGAGTTGCATACCGTCGTGATCGGCGCCGGAAATGTCGGTCTCGAAAAGCTGTCCGCTATTTATCATAACAGTTCCGAAGCCCGGGTTACTGTGATCGCGTTAACCGTGCTGCCCGAAGTGTATGCCTTGGCTACCGAACATACAGGCCTTAGGATACTGCAAAAGTCTTTTACGGATAATGATCTCGACGACGCAGATGTAGTTATTGCAGCCACCAACGACGGTAAGCTAAATAATTTTATCTGCCAGTCGGCGCATGACCGCAAGCTGCTTATTAATGTAGCTGATAAGCCCGAGCTTTGTGATTTCTACCTGGGCTCCATCGTCCAAAAAGGAGATCTGAAGATCGCTATTTCAACCAACGGGAAATCACCTACCATCGCGAAAAGATTAAAAGAAGTACTGAACGACGGCTTACCCGACGAATTGGATACGACATTGCAGCAAATGAATAATCTCCGCAATTCGCTTTCCGGCGACTTTGCTTACAAAGTTAAAAAGCTGAACAAGGTCACTTCAGTATTGATCGAGCCCAAACCGGTAGATAAAAAAAACCTGATATGGCTGATCTGGGGGGCTATACTCCTTTCAATTTTAATTGTCGGTACGGCGCTTTGGTTGCGCGAGCCTGGTTTTAAAACATACGTTCAGCAGATAGACCCGTTGTTCTATTATTTCCTGGGCGCGGGATTTGTGTTTGCTCTCATCGATGGCGCTATTGGCATGTCATACGGGGTTACCTCTACCACATTCTCGCTGTCCATGGGTATTCCGCCCGCTTCAGCGAGCATGGGTGTGCATTTGTCCGAAATTATGAGCAATGGTATTGCCGGGTGGATGCATTATCGCATGGGCAATATCAACTGGAAGCTGTTTAAATTGCTGTTGATACCCGGCATAGTGGGCGCGGTTACAGGTGCATACCTGCTCTCATCGCTCGAACATTACAGCCAGTACACCAAACCGGTGGTTTCTGTATACACACTCATCCTTGGGTTTGTTATCCTCTCAAAAGCTTTTAAAACCAAACCGAAGAGATCATCCGAAAAGATCAAACGGATCTCGCTGTTGGGTTTAGGCGGCGGGTTTATCGATGCGGTTGGCGGGGGCGGCTGGGGCTCGATCGTATTGTCGACGTTGATAGCAGGCGGCAGACATCCGCGATTTTCATTAGGAACCGTAAAGCTATCGCGGTTTTTTATTGCGTTAATGAGCTCCATAACATTTATCACTATGCTCAACAGCAGGCATTGGGAGGCGGTTGCGGGTTTAGTGATCGGCAGTGCAATAGCGTCGCCGGTGGCGGCTAAAATCTCGAACCGTATCTCTGCTAAAGCGATTATGATAGCGGTTGCGGTAATTGTGATATTGATCAGCATTAGAAGCATCGTCCTATTTTTAATGAAGGTTTTATAATGAATGAGCTTAGCAAAAATATAAAACAGCAGGTTGCGGGTCTCTCGCCGGTCAATGCGTTGTCGTTTCTTGCGAAAACTTTTCCGGGCGAGGTTACTTTTTCAACCAGTTTTGGATGGGAAGACCAGGTAAT
>Ga0134127_10000160_pt1 | contig 81118 bp, 128 predicted proteins | sample KB31753_FD_96459 | JGI IMG/M metagenome (GOLD analysis project Ga0134127, IMG submission 96459) | Terrestrial soil microbial communities with excess Nitrogen fertilizer from Kellogg Biological Station, Michigan, USA - KB3-175-3 | ecosystem: Environmental > Terrestrial > Soil > Unclassified ... | reverse complement strand
CTTGCCAAGCCTGAATACTTCTCCGTGCGCGGCACCGCGTCTGAATGTCACCCATTTACCGTCCTCAAAGTACGCGCCGTGTGTACCGGCCCCTTCCGAGTACGTCACTCCGTTTCGAATCACAGGCGCCCACTCTCCCCATTGTTTGAAGAAGAACGGAACGCCCGCACTTACACACTGATCCCGAAGTGAACGCGCCCAATCAGGATGCATCGGTCTTGCGTTTGGGCCGCTCTCACCGCCAACGACAACCCAATTAGCAGGCGGCGAACAGCGATGCGCTGGTGTTGGATCATCAGGGTCAACACTCACGTCGCAGTAGTAGTGATCTTCAATTAGAGCCGAACGCGCGTTGATTGGTCCTAATAGCGGTTCCAGGCTGAGCCAGCGTGTCCATGTGGGAGTGTCGCGGAGGTACGGCCAGCGTTCGTCAAATGAGTTTTGATCTTCGCAACTGATGCCGAGCCAGACGTTTGGATACGGCCACTCGTAATACTCAGAAAAGCCCATTGCCAACGCGGTTGGAATGCCCCAGATAGTTAACCACTCGAAGAATTCTTTCATACGAGCGGGTCGTTTTGTGAGCACTTGGAACTCATGCTGCGGGCACTGCTGCATAACCATCAACACGCGGAAGATTTGACCGAAGCTAAGTGACTCGTGGAACAGATCCGACATCGAGTTGACGAAGATGCGGCGCGGCTTTTTCCAATGCAGCGGATCGTTAAGCTTTTCTTCGACAAGAACAACCTTGCCGGTCCATCGTGGGCCTTTTGATGTCATTCTCACCAAGCCCTCGTATGGCATTCCCGGCCCGCTGAATCGATACGCTTGGCGCTCTGCATAGCATCCGCCGCCAGTCGAATCGCCGCATCCGGCAGACACGCGCGAACAGCCGCGCACGCAATTCCACACTTCATCAGTCCATTGAATTCCGGTTCCCATTCTCTATCTCACTTCGCTTTCAGGATTCTCATGCCTCCATTGATCGACCATGGTTTCTAGTTTTAGAACCGCAAGTTCTAACTTGTCCGAGCCCGGCGTAGCGTGGAAACAATCTTGATTTGATTGCACGAGGTTATAAATTCTGAATACAAGTTTGTGTGTGTCGCGGACGTATCCCAGGATGCTCTCTGCGTCTCTCAGCCGATCCTCAAAATTCTCTTCATTCACCATCGCTTTTGTACCTCACTCCATTTCCCTGATCGTTACCTTGTTGTTCGCGCTTGCGATAATGAACATTTTCCGCAGAGATCACAGCGGCACTTAACTGCCGGATCTAAACTCTCCCCCTGAGCGTCCTTCCGTTGAAGCTCTTCTCTGATCTCTCTTCTTTTAGAGTAGGAGTCGAGATGTAGATCTGGTGTGTTCATGCGAACTCTGTCCCGTCGAAAAGTGTTTGAGTGCGCAGACAATGTGGGCTAAACCAGATCCGCTCTCGAGTGGCATTAATTGCTCCGTTCGTGTTGCGGTTTTGATTGCCGAATCCGCCGTTTGCTTTCCACGCTACCTTTTGCCACGTCGACGGAAATTCATGCTCGCCTTCGTAACCACACACGGCGATTCTGAGCAGTGGATTATCCCCGTTCTCTATGGCCCAATTCCGCACGGCTGCGGAGATTTCGTTGTCGTGATTTTCGTAAAGCTTATCGCTTGGTGCGGCGCCGTCCCTGCCTGTCTCTGCTTTGTCGCTAACGACGCGCATGTCATAAGGTGGATCAAGGAATACTCCAGTCAGAGCGATCTTGTGCGTTACGCTCGGGCCAAGCACTCGAGACCAGTCGCCACAGCAAACACGAACGCGCCGCAGTCTTTCGGCAAGAGCTGAAAGCCAATCAAGCAATCCCTCGTTTGGGAGGACCTGATGAACGCCGCTGCCCGGATTGCTGACATGCCCTTTTAGCTGTGGTATCTGTCTCGAGACGCCGCGCCCTTGTCCGCGTCCAAGGCGAGGCCTCTTTGCGTTTACGCTCGAGATAAGCCCTCTGTCACTTTTCATGTCAGGCATTTTGCGGTGAAGCCTCGCCTCAAATACGCTTGTGTTGTGAACCCCGTGAAAACCAGAATGGCCGCCGAGTAGCGGCCGCTTTCTTGTTGGTGTGTCCGAAAGGATCCCTCGAGCTGCTCTCCCCGCATTCGTGCGGCCGCGCCATCCCGGTTGCGCACACCAGCCCGATCCAATCCATTGACAAATACCCCAACACCACCAGCCCGCGATCTTGACGTCGAAGAAATCAGGATCGGTTTTCATTCGTTCGCGGAATTCGATCTGATTCACAAGCCACAAATGCCGTGCGTGTAGGTCCGCTTCGTTGACGGGCCAGTCTGCGTATGTGGCCACACCCTCGGGATCGGATTGCAGTGCTCGCCAAAAGTTTGCTATCCAGCAATCAATATCGTTAACGGTTTCCACTCGAGGCGCAGATTCTCGCCCAAGTAGCACGGCAAGAGACCCGGCGAACGGTTCAACGTAGTTGGGGACATTTCCGAACCTCTGCCATACCAAACCAGCAACGCGAGACTTCCCACCAAACCACGGAAACGGCGCTTTCAATGGAACGGTTGAGGCCTCAGATTGTTCAACTACAGCACTCATAGGATTAGACGGCGTACTTCAAAATCTTCTGTTCCGTGACCTTCCTGATCTTCTTCACCGCTCCGTTTCTAATTCTCCAAACTGTCATTTGCGGGAGCCCTACTACCCGAGCAGCATCAGATGAATCCTCAAAAGTTAGTAACAGTTGTCTTGCCCTATACGCTTACATTCAGTTTGATATTCTTCCGCCGACAGATCTTCTGGCAGTTCTGCTTTACGTTGTTCATACTTGGCCCACGGATTAGATTGCCCTTCTGTCTGTGGTACTGGTTTAGTGCTCATGCCGCTCTCCTCGCCCTGGTCCAAACTAAATCCTTTAAACATGCCTGCATTGCCGCGTATCGCCCTCCAAGATTCACAAACTCTCTGATGTCCTTTGTTGGTGGAACCCACACGCAACTAAGAATCGGCAGCATTGATTGCAGTTTTTCCGCTCCTCGTAATCCCGGATCGTCGTTGTCCGTTACGATAACTAGCCGCTCGACTCTGTTTCGTCTCACGTAATCAAGGATCATCGGCTCTTGGCCCAAGCAGGCAGCTCTACCGATTGCTTTTAATCCGATTGTCATTGCCGCCGCTAAGTCTGTTGGCCCTTCCACCAAGTAACAAACCCCATCTTGCATGTGCGAATAATCCGCAGGAATAAATAGCCCTGACTTTGAACCCCTGACAGCCCATTTGTCGCCAGCGTTATTCCTGAGTCTGATGCCAATTACTTTTCCGTTTGCATCCGACATGGGAAACGCCCAAGCGCTGAAACTAGACCACGCGCAGCCAATTGCTTTTAAGCAGTCAGTGTCAACACCTAACGACATTCCAAACTCGTCAAGCGCCTTGGTGTCGGTTAGTTCAAACCATCGGCGCCACAACCGATCAGCGTCCAAAGCCGGTACATCAATAGCCTTTCTTATCGGAGCGACTCTCGGTAGTGGTTCTGATGTTCGGTGCAGCCATCCCCCGTTTCGTAGTTCTTTCTCAGACTTAACGCGCATACAACACGCGGCGTTTTCTGTATAGGTACACCAATCAGGGCGGCGGCAGATCGCACAAGGGCGTTTCTTGTTGACTCGATACCAGCGGTCGCTCATGCGTATCTCCTTGACCAGCGCTCTTTCAGCGCTATCTCATCAATAATCTTCTTCGCCTCATCTCTCGACACATCTATCGAGTAGCCCCTGGTCTTCAAGATCTTTGCCTGTTTGAAGCTGCATCGATCATTGGACCATCGCTTGAAAATCTCCCCTAACAATTGTTTTCCCTGTGCGTAGCCGACCTTGCTAGGATCTATTCCCTGTTTAATGAGACAAGCTCTTTGCTTCTCAGAAAGGTGTTTTCCAGAATCCCACCCGCGCTCTTTCGCTGGCTTCAGCTCGAATACATCGAACGGGCTGATCGTCTTTGTGCTGAACCGGGCGGTCGCGACTAGATGGGCCTTACGAGCGGCTTCTCGCCTTCTGCGTTCTTCAATTTCCCGCTGAATGTCTCGCTCGGCCTCGTCAAGCGCCTGGTCCATACGGATTGCTTTGCCAGATTTCTTTGCCTCTTCAGTGGCTCGCGCAATGGCCTGCTCGCTGACTTTGCCCCCGAGAATGTCGGCGGTCGTCATTAATTTGTGTCTGCCTGCGTTGCCTACGAAGTCCAGCACTAAGGCTGATGGTTTGGCACTGAGAGCAATAGCTTCTTTCCGTCCTTCTGCCTCATCGATTCCGTCAACAACTCCTTTCAATGGGCGTAATGAGCGGCCGATAATCTGCGCGTAGAGACAGCGGGATTTTGTTGGTCTACCCTGGACAATTACTTCAACCCTTGGATTGTCATACCCTTCCGTCGCAACACCGACGTTCACTAACACCTGAATCCGTCCCGTATCGAAGTCTTTAAAGATTCGATGACGCTCGGGTTTTGGCGTCTTACCACAGATCCAATCCGCCATGCCCGGGCGATGGCGGTTAAAGATCTCCGCAAGCATCTCTGCCTGCTTTACGGTGACGGTGAAAACAAGGGTTCGTTTGTCTTCCCCGATAATGTCGATAGACGCCGCCGCGATCCCCTGTAGATTCTTTTCGGCCTCCATAACAGCCGCCAGATCGGCTCCGTTCAGATCGCCTGCCGTAGTTCGGATTTGGGAAAAGTCCAGTCCCTCGATATGGACCATCTTCTGATCTACCGGAACAAGCCAGCCATCGTGTATTGCGTCGAGAATTTCATAGTCATAAGCAACGCTCTCGAAGACTTGGCCCAGGGCTTGCTCGTCTGCGCGATCAGGGGTTGCGGTTACTCCGAGGATTTTCAATTCAGGATTCTGTTTGTAGTAGTCGAGCACTCTCCGAAATGAAGGGCTTGTGTAATGGTGGGCCTCGTCGCAAATTACTAACCCAAAGTCTTGCGGATCGAAAATCTTCATTCGTCCGTGACCGCCATTCCCGGCGCATTGAGTTTGAATTGTTGATACAACTACAGGAGCTCGATTGTGATAAAACTCGTCGGCTGTGAAATCGGCCATTTCTATGTCGGCGCGTATACTAAAATCATTAGCCAGCCGATTAACCGCCTGTGTAATTAGTTCTCCCCGGTGGGCTAGAACCATCGCACGTTTTGGTTGCATTTTTCGGATCACGTCACAAAAGATTTGCGTTTTACCTGTTCCGGTTGGGCACACAACTAAAGTGCTATTTCGCTCCTGCCATTCCGAGAAAACGGCTGTCACCGCCTCTTGCTGATAATCGCGAAGCGTGCTCATCTCTTAATCGCCTTTTCCCTCAACTCAATAACTTCTTTTGCAAACCAGTGTGTGTATCCAAACTCGCTAACAAACCCTCGTTGCTTACAAACGGAACACTTTGAACGGGTACGGCCCTGACACGTCGGACAGACCGCATAGGGCAATACCTGTTTCAAGGCAGTCCATGCGTTCTTAAGATCCGCAACTGTGTCCTGCCCTACCTCCCGATAGATCAATTCGCGATTATCAATTGCCTTCTCAACCAGGAGCTTGATTCGTTGCAGCTCGGAGAGCGTTGATCGAAAGGATTCAGCGGTTTGCCAGTCTTCGAGGATTGAGTCGGGAATAACGTAGCCGGTCTTGTCGAGATGCTTTTCCTGCTCAACCTCGACCCGTGGTTTAGTTGTCTTGGCTTTGGTTTCTCTCGCCACCGTTGCTATTGTTTTTTCTCCGCGCTCAATTGCTTCTACCTCTTTCGTCGGCGCGTCGCGTAGCACCTCCCTGGCGGTCCTGACGGATCTTTCGCTAACTTTTAATTCTTTCGCCGCCTCTATCTGTGTGATGGGTTTTGAGCTCGGCAATATTGCCGAGCTTGTTTTGTGCTGCCCGTTTGAAAGATTGGCGAGTTTCGCGGCGACTATTGCCCGCTGGCTTGAGGTCAAGTGGCGCCGAAAGACGTTGGCGGAAACAATAAACGCAACCGCATCGCCAGCGGTGAAGTGGCGGACCTTAGGCTCAACGTTCGCGATTTTGCACGCGCGATAACGATTGCGCCCATCGAGGATCTTATTTTCGTAGAGAGTTATTGGGGCTCGTAATCCGTTTTGTCGAATATCCGTTGCTAGATCCTCAATCTGATCGTCTTCCATCAAAGGGAGAAGCTCAGACAAGGGGTGATCTTTGTATGAAGTAATACCCATTAAGAATTTCCCTTGGAGATCTTTAAACTAATCCAAACCAAAGCTAAGTGAAGCGAAAAAACGGCTAGCAAAAGTCGGAGTTTTGCTAAGCGGTTTGCTACGATTTTGCTAACACTTTTGCTAGAGTTTTGCTTCACTGTTTGCTAGCCTTTTGCTTGCCGCCAGTCGCCCCGGCAACCCGTCTGCCGCGAGCCTTCCGCGCCTCTTTCAACATGCGAGGATTGAAGATACGGCCATTCCCGTCGCTCTGAAACTTCGCTATAATTGGACCGTTGATTCGTTCCCATGTTTCAAGGTCGATACCGCCCATCATTGCTAACTCTTCAGGAATGTTTGGTAAGGTGCCCGCAGGTTCTTCGTACCAGGAGCGAAATAAAAGCGTGAGATAAACGTCCCTTTGCTGGTAGGTCATTCGCGCTCGCGTGTTACTGCCCAGCCAATCGCTCGCGTACCAAAGAACAGCGGGTAATTTTTCCTTCAAAAGAGAAAAGCCTCTTCTTTGTAGAGACGCCTGGCGACCTGGTGTTCACGCCGGAATCAAGTAACGACATGTCCAGAAGGCGCCTCTACACAAAAGAGGCTCGACACTTGATTCTATTGCTCGGTCGCCAACGAGCGTTTTTAAGAACTGAGAACATGAAAGCATGAAGTGAAAGTTTATTTTTGAGCACACTAATTGAGATCCCACGATGCACTTTTTTCCCCTTGATTTTGATTTCCCCTGGTTCGGTTAGGTGTTTTCAAGAGAGCCAGCGAACTCCTCCGCTCACAACCCCCCGCAAGAAAAGAAATTCGCCAGCTTCTCTCTTTATGATCGCGTTTACTGCTCCCTTCTGGATTTACAACAGCAAACGCGAATCAATGCGCCGCTAACTTGGGCGGGCGGCGACCTTGTTGCTACGAGGTTGGACCCACTTCCGACCACTTTTCAGAAGAACATTTCTGACGTTCGGCTTGTGTGTTCAAATCGCCGCCCATAAAACTTCTCCGTCTCGCCGCAAGAGTCTCTGCGCTATTTAGCGGCTCATCGAGCGTTAACGCGTCGCAGAGCGGAACCGTCGCCGTGTGCCCCCTTGCGCTTGGTTCGTAACATCTTCCCGTCTAGCGCCGACTTCGTTTCATTCGGTACGACGAGCTCTCGCGACTACTACTCGGCCAGCACAAGCACGAAACGGAGAATCTTCAAAGAACCCTGAGTCGCCGGACAACGCCTACGCTTCTGTCCGATCACCCCGAACCACGCCCCTTATCGGTAAGCACAAAACCCTTACAGGATTATCAGCGTCTTAGTGCTAGGCGCTGGTGGTCTAACGTCCGTGCTGGTTGAGGCCATCTCAACAAATCAACACGGGCGACTCAAGATTTCTTTTGCGCGGCTAACAGGCCGATGGACCATGTATCAACCCACGAAACAATCGGTCATCTGGTTTTGAGGGAGCGTAGCGCTTAACCCACCTTTTTAGCGACGCTCTTACGGCCATGTCCCACAACCGCGTGGTTTCCAGATGCCTCTAATCAGCCGCGCAAACTTTTCAAAGATTTAGACAGGGGCCGAAAACTCCGGACTAAGGAATCCAGCCCCTGAATCCCTGCCGAGTACGACCCGCTCCAGCCCTTGAGCCTTCCTTGCGGCGCCCCGCATCAGGGTTCACCGAACTTCAAATACCAGTGCCGGATTCTCTCCATCCGGCGTAAGTCACGTCTTTCCGTGTCGGTGCTCCGACTTCCCCGACGTTGAGGTTTTGACGGGTTAGGCGTCCCGTTTCCTCGGCCACTTCGTAATGCCGATTACCCTGCGTTAGCCCTCACGGTTCCAACAGTCCCGATCTTGTAACTATTCAGGCCGTCGAGTCTCTATACTCTCGAAGCACTTGCCGTCTGTCTGAGGCTCAGCAGTATCGATCACGTTCATCGCTCAGCAAGTGTTTTGGGCTTCACGCGTTTCGGCCTCAGTCTCCGCGCGCTACTCAGCCCTTTGTGGAAACTCAATTCAAATAACTGTTCTGCGATTGTCGTTGCAGATAGCGTTCAAAACAGTCAACCGATCCGAGTATGGCCGTTATGTTGGCGTCGTTCTCGTCAAACGGGTTGTGATCCTCTTCGTAAAAAGGAATCACGTCTTTACATTCTGTGCAGATCATTGCAGTCTCTCGTTTCCAGAAGTGGCGGTTTCTCTCCTACCGCCAAAGTCAAGCCTGACGCAACATATGGCGGCCGTGGCTTTCCGGTGGACCAGCACTAAGATCATGGAGTCGCCAAAGGAATCTTTAGTTTTGCGCGAACCTGAAGTTTTTGGCCAGAGGATACCTAAGTACCCTTTGCTGGTTTGATCCAGCGAAAAACCCTGATCCGCGCAAAGATCGTCACGCCGCCTTGGGCCATACATGCTCACGCATAAATCTCGCGCACTCTCCGACTTCTCGTTGAATATCCTGCTCCATACCTGGATAGCCATACACAGAGAGTTCGTGATAATCCTTAATGGCCCACTCTTTTGGTTTGATTTCTTCGCCAACGAATACTTTGTAATCAAACCGATGTCGCTGAAACATTTGCAGGTAGCAACGCCACTGATAAGAAGCGATCAGTCGCTCAGAATCGAAGTGGCCGGTTAACTTGTAATCAGAAACCGACACGTCGACAGAATCCACGACACCAACTAGCGTTACAGGACCAGTGCTAGTCTCAACGAGCATTTCCCCTTTGAGCTCACGCACCTGCGGAATTGAGATTTCAACGTCACATTGAAAAATGAACACGTAGTCTTTGTACTTAAGGACTGATTGACCGAAAGGACTTACATCATCCTGATCGTACTGTGCCGACTCCAGTGCCTTGTGAAGTTTTCTGCCGGCCAATAAAGCCGGACTCGGCAGCTCTTCACGGCGAAGCTGTCTAAGACAGTCTTCAAGCGTTACCTCTTGATTCTTGCGATAACGCTGCCAGCACTGGAGGTCGGAAACGCTCAGCCGCATTTAGAATCGCGCCCCCACGCTATCGGCTTTTGTCTTGAGGTCTACGATCAGGCGCTCGGCGCCCTCTTTCGATAGATTCTTAACTTTTAGATCCATGCTGAAGACCTTTGAGGCCTCCGCGTCTACGTCTTCAAGTTCCAACTCTTCGGCAAGTTCTTCAATCTCCTTCTGCTGCTTCTTGGTCATCCCGTCTTTCCCGTTAACCGATATAGGGGTGAATGGTTCGACGGGTTCGCCCCGGAACTGTTTTGTTTCCTTGTCCTGCTCCCATCCCTTGCCCTTTCCGATCTTGAGCCATAGACGGCCAACGTTCAGCTTGACGGCCTCAGGTAGTTGCCCAAATTCAGGAATAAACCCGTTGTATTCATCGGGCGTGTTGGCCGAATCGAATTTAATTTGCCACTCGGCGAGAACGGTTGCGGTTTCTTGCTGCTCCGCTGTTAACTTGTTCAGCTCGGCCTTAACCCTGTCCGACAACTCGCCAAGAAAACCGCGGTTATCCACCCTTTGGAGATCAGGGATTTCAACCTCACCGAGTCGTCCGGGGTTCTTACCGTAAGCTGTTTCAGAGGGATTAAAGTTTAGGTATCGTTTACCGTTCCGAATGTACAGGCGGCCCATCATGTCGGCGACCTTGTAAATCTCATTCTTCGATCCGCCCTGAACATCGATCCGTTCGATTAGATCATCTCCGTTCTTCTGCTCGTCACTGTGGGCCAGTAATACTATGTCAAGACCAAAAGATCGGATCATCCGTGTGAACGCGATAAACCGCGCCTTGAGTTCGCCAAAGCCTTGTAGAGTCAACGCACCGCCTGATCGGCCCATCTTTGGGTTCTTTTTGATGATGTCAGTTGAAAGAACATCCAGAGCGCGACCGGCTGTATCAAATATCAAGGTTCGGTATTGACGCAGATCGTCATCGCTTATCTCCGCAACGTCATCCCAGGTTTCGACTTTGACAGTATCGAGCCTGAATACCGCACGATGAACACCGCCATCGAAGTCAAGCAAAAGAGGTTTATGTGAAGTGAAAGCGATCGATGTCTTACCTATCCCCGGAGGGGCGTAGATACACTGCACCAATCGCTCCACGGTAATTGGGTCGGTTGCTCGTGTAATCCTTAATGTCATGGTTGTGTATTTCTCTACCTTTCCAATGTTTGAAGTTGTCTAACGGGAAATTTCAATTGAGACGCATCTTCGATTGCCATCTGGCGCGTCCACGTTTTGTCGGCGCCGTTCCACTTAAAGCCCGCCGCCTTCGCTTCGTCTTTCCGTTCGAAAGGCACAATTGCCTGAAAAAATCCCTTCGGCCGCATGGCAACCTGAAACATGGAGTGCAAGTCAGCCATGCGGTCAAAGAGCGCCGCAATAAGTCGACAGTCTGTTAACGCCCGGTGCGCACTCGCGACGCCGATTCCGTGGTCTAACGCGATGTTGATTAAAGAACCCTGTTCGCGTGTGGCAAGCGGCCACTTGAAGTCTGACATCGTGCAGAGCCAGGGGAGAGAGGCGAGTGGTAAAAAGTCCGGTTGCCCAAAGATCCGCTTGCTGTCAAACTCCGCGTTGTGGGCCACGAACACATCGGCTGACTTGCTCATAGCAAACAACAACTCCACTCTATTGAACTCGAACCGATTAGGCCGATCTCATTTAGTGCCGCACTCTTTATTCGGTTGATTTGCTCGGCGCCATTTTCGGGTGCTGGCAAAAGGGTAGACAATTCTTGGAGTGAGCACTGATTGTCGACGGAATACAGAATCGCGCCGACCTCAATCACGGGCGCATCATCTTCGAGCCCCGAGGTCTCAGTATCCAGAATTAAGCATCTATGAACTTCGCTCATTCTTAGTCACCCGATGCGGCAGATACCTTTTCTTTCTTCCCTGGTTGAAACTCGTGATAGCCCGCATAGCCTCCTTTAGGATCGTGGATAGGGCTTGATTGCGGTTCGTCGCAGGGCGTGTCATTGACCAGCGCAACACAGTTTCCATTGCCTTCGCGCGGCGTCGGCATTCCGCGACGTTGGTTAGTCGCCGACGCGGCTCTCTTCTTCCGTGTCTTCTTCTGCTTAGGCTGCTCTTCTGGTTCGGGTAGTATCTGATCCAGCACGTAACCACGCTCTTCTTCGTTCAACCCAAGGATTTGATTGACAAGTGAATTTAATCGATCGACCGTCTCCGTTAACGTGCTTCTAGGCATACATAGCCTCCGTTTTGAATTACCAATACTTGAACGCGAAATGAAGAACGATCCATACGACCCCAACAATGAGGGCGAGCTTTAACAGGATCACGCCAACGCAACCTAAACAACTCAAGACCGTGGCGACATCTTCTGAATCTAGCATGACGCCCTCACTTCACAATCTGCGTAGATGGAAACACCGAGTTCTAACCTCTTGCTGCCCGTTCGGCTTTAGCTGCCAAGACTTTTCCAAGTAGCGAGTAATTCATGTGCTCGCCCCTAACTATCCCCGGCGCTTCTAAGCCAACTTCTGGTCTAAGTAGCAGCTCGGTCGCGCGATCAATGTGATACAAAGCGTCTCTAACGTCTCCGCGTTCTGCGGCTTTTTGGGCCACATACAAATATGAAGCCGCCGTATCTGTTGCGACGGTCCGCGTGCTAGTGGGTTGATCGTCGCCAAGAACTACGCCCATGATTGCTTTCTCCTTTCAGGGTCTTTCCGGTGGATCAGGTAAAGGTGAATCGTTTACGATTTCAGGCCAGCCGAATTGACCTTCGTGTTTTTCCATCATCTGCACAAACGGCTTCATCATTTCTTCAAACTCATTGGTGAGTCGTAGGAATTGCGATGCCAACCAGCCATCCGGATCGGGATTTAACTTTTGCTCGCCAGACTTGCGAACATTGCGATTCCAGTAGTTCGCGTCTACAAATTGAAAAGCGATGTTCAGCCTGATTTCTAGGTTGTCGCGCAACAGACTCCCGCGTGAAGGCTCCTCGGGTAGCCCGAGCTTGGCGCGACAGGGACCGCATGTGACTTCGTCGTACAGCCACTTGGAGAGAATCCAGTGCTCGTTGTCGTCGCGGTCTAAGACACGCGGAGGATCGCAGCAAAACGCCCCTGCTTCGCCGTGCTGATTGAGCAAGGCATAGTGAATAATGTTTGGAACAGTGCGAGGCATAATCAAAGACTTTCTACTGGTTGCCGCTCACTTAGCGCCATTCCACCTCCATCTCAGCCTTCCACTAACTCCGTTGTCACAGATTAATTCTGCATTGCAGTTTGGACACCTGATCGTGTGGCCCATCACCATTAGTTCTTCGCTCTGATTCTTTCTCCGATACATTTCTACTTGGAGCGCTCTATAGCAGCAGTTCTCCATACCGGATCTGTTTACTCGCCATTGAGTGTTAGGATCTGACATCAAGAGAGCCACTCCTCCAGCGCTTTGTCATAGTCAGGCATGAAGGCGCGACGCCTTCTTAAGTGTTTCTCTTGTTCGGTTTCCTCTTCGAGCGGTTTCCTGTGCGACTCGCAGACTGTTGGCACTGGCCCAAATCTATCCGTTACGTTTGCGTGGCACGAATGGCCCCACACTGATTTGTTCTCTGCGGCTAATTCAGCCTCAGTAAAGACGTGCGGACATTCTGTGCAAACTAGATCGGGCATGATTAGGTCTCCTGCTCATTGCTGCTTGAACCATGCAAGACTCCGTAAATCAAGAGTTCGTCGTTGTCGCAGATGTGCTGAATCCCTTGCGGATCAGACACGTCGCCATCATTCTCATGTATGATTTGCTCGCGCCATTGCTCATATGCGTCGTGCCAATCTTTTGCGACAACAAAGAGCGGCCTGTCTGAATCTTGAACGTGAAATAAAGGCATCTACTTTCCCCTTCTGGAAAGAGGCTCTCCTTTTTTGAACGCCACCCCCGGAGAAGCTCTCCGCTCTCTTCGTCCGATCTCGCGTCAGCGCCTGTTACAAAGAACCGTCATCGCGTTTTATGCAGTTGGCTGCTATTGCCTTTATCCCCCGCTTGCGGTATAAGTTCGGCCTCGCGTTAACGGGCTGGCCGGGACGCTCCCACTCGTCCCGGCCTCATCACCGCGCACTCTCGCACGTGTCAGGAGCGCACGATGAATCTGGTCGGAGAGGTTAAACATCGTGGAGCTCGACCCAGTTGACCTTAAAGAAGTCCGCAATCGGACGAACGTGTTTGTAGGTTCCCTTGCCATTGAACACTTTGTAGGTTGTTTCTTCGTTGAGATCTAAATGTTTGGCTAACGCATAAGGGCTGTTAAACCCCGCGTCTTTAAGGCGCTCTCTAAGCAGTTCGAAATTATAAAAGACGGGATCGCGTCTTCGTCTGCTGTGATTTTGTCTCTTCACGGATGCTGATTATGCACATTCGAAATTCCGTGTCAACTGTTTTTTCGGCACAGAAAGACGCAATCCCGTCAGACGGCTTTGCTATAGTCCGCCCTACGTCGGAAACCTCCGACTTAGAGATGGTTAATTCAGTAGCAGAGTCACTCCGTGATTACGTTTTGCGCGTAATGCGGGAAAACAATCTCACGGCTCTGGATGTGCATAAGAATTCCAAGCGTCGGGGAGGCGACATAGCGCGATCGACCGTGCAGATGATCGTGCAAGGCAAAACGCCAAATCCGGGCATTCTTACTTTGCGCGATCTGGCTTGGGGACTCATGCGTCCGCTGGATGAAGTAATTGCTAATGCGTTGGGCCAAACAGCCGTAGAAAACACAGGCTTTCTGAAGAGCGAGTGGGCAAATGTGTGGGAGATGGCCAAAGACTTGCCGCTTGGCGAGCAGAGGGTGTTTAAGCGTTATGTTCAGATGCTCGAGCGCGAGGTTCGACGCAGCCTAAGCCGCGATTGAACCGGAAACGAACGCTTCTATTCCTTCATAGCAGTGCTCGGTTTTGTTGTAGCAGTATTGAATGACCGCATCCATCATTACCTCCGCTTCGGGATCGCCCCGTGCGATTTTGAAGGCGTACAACAACCTCACCAATGGTTCCGCCTTTTCCATTTGATTTTCTAGGATCTGTTCAGCTAATTGGACGGCGCGAGTTGAGGTCATGCAGAGGGCGTTTCCTTTCCGACAGCGCGAGAAATTATGAGCGATGAGTGTGGGAGGTAAACCCCATGTTTACGGGTCCGCGCAGAATAACATAAAAGTTTTCGCTGCGTACAAGGATTTCAACACAAGTTCAGGATTTATTTTGCGATGATTGAGCGTTTGACGTGCCGCTTTTGATGAGGTCGTAATTCAAAACGATTTATTGAACCCTGCAAGGATTGGTGCTTAACACGCAGAAACTGCGCGGTGCGTTTAATGTTGCCCTCGCAACGTTCAAGCGCCAGATTGATTAGCTCAGGGCTAAGAGAGACGTGAATCGAATTAACAATCTCGCGACGGACACGGAAGTCCTCAACAGGATCGGGACTATCCAGATACGATTCGCCAACACCGATTAGAGCCCTACCATGTGTGAGTCGAGCTTCTGCCGAGGCTGGATGTGCGCCTAAAAGAGCGAGGGCTTTCTCACTCCACCTAACCGCCTCAACGTATAGCTTGTGATCGTTTAAGATCTGCGCCCTTTGATCATAACAGCGCCCCAGGTAAATACGCTCGTTCAATTTCCGCGCAAGTTGAATAGCCCGATCCGATTCACTGATGGCGTTTTCGTACCGACCAACGTCGCTGTAAACTTTCGCCAGGTTATTGCTAATCGAGACCTGACTCAGCTCGTCATTTGCTTCTGACGCCCAAAATCGCGCCGCCTCGTAATCGACAAGCGCCGGATTCTTCCGCCCAATCTTAACGCGGTTAAATGCCCGCTGTCCGTGGAACGCTGCCTTCGACCTGGCCGGCGCAGCGTCAATTAGCGGCCCGGCGATCTTAAGCGTATCAAGGGATTCTGAAAACTCATTACGCTCTGCCTGAATGCAGGCTTTAAGAAGTAAACCCGAAAGCCTTTCTAGGGGCTCGGGAGACAGACACAACACCTCAGCCTCTATCAGCGCTTCGTCATGGCGTCCGTCGAAGTACAAAGACCGCGCCTGATCGACCCTTGTGTATTCCTGAAGCTTCATAGTGCAGCTTGCTGCTAAAGTGCTATACTTCGCGCGCTTCAACTATTTACAACCCGGAGTGTAATCATGAAAAGACTGCTCGCGCTCTCCCTGCTGGCCGTTTCTCTGTCAGCCCCTGCCCGTGCTGGCGACATTCCGTTTCCCGGTAAACAAGATCCGCCACCCTGCACTGAAAATTGCACGGCCCCGACAATCGAAATCCCGATCATCGTTATCGACCTTGCCTTGATGCTGATAACTTTGCGGTAGTTTTCGCGCGAACCTTTTTACCGTGAGTCCGCCGTTGCGGCAAGGTTTTTGTGTGTCCGTTGCTATCAGGCTTTTCCCGATGGCGGACTTTGCACGCCTCTAAATCCTTCAAACGTATTAAGTAGACTGGACCTACACGCCTAGCCTTTAGCCGCCCTTCTCTGATCAAATAATTGATCCAGGTACGATGGCAACCCTTCAGTTCAGCCGCTTCGGGCACCGTCATCTCGTCGCTGTTCATAACTGGATTTTATAGACAGCGGTAGAGAAAGTCAACAACTTACTGTAACCCGCTTATTTCTCACAAGTTGCGATTACAGCAAGAAAAGGCAAAATAACGGTTGACAATTTCTCTACGCGTGTCTATAATTCATTTTGTTGAGAGAGTTAATCATTGGTAGAGGCGAGGGAGACGAAGATGGCAAACAAACTGAAACTCGATACCACGCCGTTGATGCGGGTGCTCCGCACTAAAGAAGATCGCCGACGCAAGAACGCTTTAGGTTCCCGCTGTTCGCGTTGCAATGCGGGCGTTTGGTTTACGGGGCACAAGGCGCTGAATGCGTTTCTTAATGCTGGACGGGTTTGCGATTCGTGCAAAGCCGCCGCCGTTCAGGGCGCGAGTCCTAATGAATATGCGAGTCGGTTGGCGACGTTGAATTGTGATTGATGGAGGGAGCGATCCATGACGACATCATTTAAGCGATTGGGATTATGTCGGCAACGCTCGGCTTTGGGTCTGTAATAAGTCGGAATGCAATCGCGAGCTACAAAAAGAACAGCAAGCCGCACAAGACGAGCGATTCCTTGATGCTATTGAAGACGGTTTCGCTCGCTATTAATGCCAGGGGAAAAAGATGCTCAGCTTAACTTTAATCACAGAGACACCAAGCGAGTTGATCCAAGCGCGAGCTGCGTCAATGTGGATTCGAAAGGTTAAGGGTCTCGGTTGGAAGTTTGCCTATCGCGTGACGCCATTTGGATCGAAGTTCAACCACAAAGATAAAACCAAGAGGCGCGTAACGATTGACCTGATGAATGAGACAGCGGACTGCCGCGACTGGTACACAGGCCGACCGTGCCAGGCCAATGCTGAATATATTTTAGCAACCGGCAAACCAAAAGAGTCACATATGTGCGCCCATGTCTGGAGTGTGCTGTCGCGCCTCGGCGTGAGAACCAGCAAGCAACTAAGAAAGGCTGCGTAAGGAATATGGCAACACGACAAAGAGCGCTATCAGCATCAGCGGCTTCGGAATGTGAGAACGCTAAACATCCGACATGCAAATGTAGATGCGGCGGCAAGATGCACGGCGCTGCGCGTGGGAAGATTAGCGGACTACCTATTGACGATCCTCATTCGCCTTCCGCCGAGTGCCGCAAGTGTGGCGGGACCGGGAAGGTTAAGGAAAACGGCTACTTCGCAGAGCCGAACGAGCATGGCGTTTTTCCGCAGATCGAACGGGACTGTCGTTACTGCGATGGCAAGGGGCGATTCATCAAGCCGGCCGTGCTTAGGGAGTTGATAAAGCTGGAAGGCAATGGAGTACGGCAATGAACTGCGATTGCATAACACGCATCGATGAGAAGCTTGCGGAGCAGAACTTCGCGCTTGATACATCCTTCCTGCTTGGCGAGAACCTCAGCTTGACGGCAGTGACTTTGAGCATCGGTACACACTGGAAAGATTCCGATAAGAAGATTCGCGGAAAGAAGCCGCCGACAATCGTTGTCACCTTCTGCCCGTTCTGCGGAGCGAAGGCGAATCCCGACACGGAGAATAAAGACTCATGAAACGTTTTGAACTAATAGCTATAGCTTTGATCTTGATCGTGGTGCTGATGGTGTTCAAGAACGCGATTATTCCAGTTATTGCGGAGTCGTTTTCTAAGACGGCTGACAAGATTAGCGTGGTACAGGCGGTGAAGATATGAAAATGGAATTCCAAAGAGACGATGGCGGACGTGCCGCCGCTGGTTACAAGGGCCAGGCAGGCGATTGCGTGGTGCGATCTATCGCTATCGCCACTGGCAAGCCGTATCAAGAAGTTTATGACGCGATCAATGCGTTGGCGCAATCGGAACGCACGGGAACTCGTAAGCGCGGCAAGTCGTCCGCACGAGCAATCCACGACACCGGCGATCCTCAGTGGTGGACGATCTACACCGAGGGCGGCGTTCAGCGCACGGCTGCGCGATGTGTGTACGGATTCTTTGAAGCGCCCGATGCAGAGAGGATCTGAACGATGCGATACGAACCAATTGATGACGGTGGCGTTAGCGTTGTCCCGCCGAACGACGCGGAGAGCATTGCTGGTTCAATAGCTATGCTGGAGTTGGAGATTGCCGCCGCACGTGACTTCGGAACTTTCGATGATGTACTCGACGTCTGCTCGGGTCTGCTACGGCTGATTGAGCGAATCAACGAAAGAGACATGCCGTTATGAGTGCCGCACACAACAAAACAATGAGCGAAGAAGAGAAAGTCCCGGAAACGAAAGTCCAATGTGCTGATTGCTTTGCGTGGATTAGACGCGATGAATCGCACGCATGCAGGCAACAAATAAGGCGTAATCGAAAAGCGGAAAAGCAATGAGAAAGCGGAGGGTCTGGCGCTACTACTGCGATTTCTGCAAGAAGGCGAATTGTCACGCTGCGGCAATGAGGGAGCATGAGGAGCACTGCACGAATAACCCCGGACGCGTCTGTCGCATGTGCGAGGTCTTGGAAACGCGCCACACGCCACTTGAGCGGTTGATAGCGTTATTGCCCGATCCGAACATGCCAGACACGCGCACAAATGATGAGATGTGGCACGGCAAGCCGTCGCCACTGTACACGGCGCTCACGGAAGCTATGCCAGTGCTGCGCAAGCAAGCAGATGGTTGTCCGGTTTGCGTCTTCGCGGCGCTACGTCAAGCCAAGATACCCGCTGACCGGGACCTGTTTGATCTCAAAGCGGAATGCAAGGCCGCTCTGGAGGACGTAGGGCGAACTGACATTTAGTTTTTCACCACAGGAAGGGAATGAGTGATGACGGTCAGCAAAGAGCAAGCAATGGCAATGTTCGATCACGATCTCAATGGCTTGATGAATGAGGTTCGTGGGCTGTTGTCTCACTATCGCATCGGCGACTGGGAAGCGTATTTATTCTTTCGCAAACCGGGTTGCCCGGGGAGTTAGGTGTTGAAGTACGAGGCCACGGCGGGAGATGAATTCGCAAAGCAGATCACCAAGCTACACACAGAATCCGCGTCGGCTATTAGAGGTAAGTCATGATCAATCAAGAAACAAAGTTACCGTACGCCAAGTTCGATCACTCAGACACTCGAATCCGCCAAGCTCCCTGGTTTGAATTCAGCATCAAGGTAACGCTCAAGCAGAATCTTGGGATATTCGGATCTAAGCGCATACGTCACGAATTCAAACTTTGTGCTCCATCAAGAGATGAAGCGGTATCTCTTGCGCTTAGTAATGTTCCATCAAGAGGCTGGCCGTATGACGAAAGGGAGTTTCAGGTAGTCGATTGCATTCCAGTAGGTAGCGCGATCTCCGATGAATGCACAAACGGAGGCTGCGAAGATTGCAACTATCTCTGGTGTCAATGCAATCACCATTCAGCGGTTCAATTCAGAGCAGAGCATCCTGGAATTCGCAGTTTAGTTGAATGTGAAATTGATAGAGAGGAATCAGCGGCATGAGCAAAGAAAGATTGAATATCGAATTGTTCAAGAAGATTCGGGAGAAGATCGCGGCCACCCCGGAAGCGTACGATCAGGAAACCTACGGGCGACGCGAAGAAGAAGCGCCGTGTGGGACTGCCGCCTGTATCGCGGGTTGGGCCTGCGTTCTGTCGGATCGGGTGCCGCTGCTGACCCTCCAGCGGCAGCGGTATATATCAAACCTCGACATTCCTTTTCTTGCAGCCGAGGCGCTCAACCTAACCGTTGACGAGGCGGACATTTTGTTTTCGGGTAATCCCGATTGGGACGATGGCGCAGAAACCGACGTAAGAGCGTGGCCCGAACCTTATGCCTCAGACTGGTCCGCTTCCAAGACTCTGCCTGAAATCACACAACTTAAGGAACAGGCCCGCATTGCGGTTGCTTATCTCGACAGAATAATCGAAACAGGCAAGGTGCTGGAGTAGGAGAAATCAAATGTTTCCATCACAAAAGATAGTAACAGTTTGCGATAAGTGCCTAACGGAGCCTTGCGCACAAGGGCGCTTTCAATGTCCCGAAGCGGCAACGGCAGGAACAATTACGGATACAGAAGAGAACATTAGCAAGCTGGCGCCGAGTGAGATGGAACAGGACGCAGAAAATGTCTCAGAGGTATGGCGGTAATCGATCACTTTCTGCGCCCTTAGTAGTAGGAGGGAATTGATAGCAATGGGATGTTGATTAAACCACCGGATGAAACGCTGTACAAGGAGCGCTGTAAGGCTGCTCGGGATTGTTTTGAGCACGCCGACATCATGCCGCCCTTCCTCGTCACTTACATGTGCTTCTCAGTGATGTTTCGAGCGTTGGGCGGTTACGGCGGCATTCTCCGCTACGTTTTGCGTCAACTAATTTCAGACGTGTGGAGCACCGTGCGTAACCGTCTCTGGTGGACGTGGCACCTATACATTCGCTGTCGCAGTTATGACGAGATCCAGGAGCTGGTCGATCAAGAACTGGAAAAGATAACTGGCGACGATCATCGCGAATGGCCAGACGTAATCACGGCCGACGAAGAAATATCAGCGGGGAGGCTTCATGGCGATTCTTAGTAACACAGCCTTTAACGAAATCTCAGCCGCTATCACTGACCAGCATTTCCGTGAAGTAGAGATCGGGTTAACTGGATTCGAATCGGAGTACCTGATCTGCTTTTCAACTAAAGACATTGCGATCGCTGATTTAAGAGCAGCAGCAGACTGGCTTGAAAGCGGGAAGACGCTGGAATACGAAGAGAGGGCGCGAACACGAATCGTTCTGGAAAGCAAGTGAACAAATCGCTTCCTGAATCACACTAAGCAGCAGGAGGGCAAGATGACCACACTTTATTTCACAAAACAGTTCATAAGCGGCGTGCTGAGGGGTATTAGAGTTAACGAGTCCATGTCGTTCGCTTCGGTTGATGCCGCTGCGGATTTTCTCAAGGTGATGCGGAAGGGCAGCAAAAAGGTGGACTGGAAAATTATTGACGCTTCATTTCAAAAGTACTGGAGGTATTGAGATGCCCGGACCTGTTAGCGACAGCAATCCCGGACCAACTGATAGTTCCCCATACTGTCCGACCTGGGCCTACAAGAACGGGCCAAAGATGTGCCCCTGCGGGCACCATGAGGGCTATCACGGATGCGATGGCGCGTGTAATCAGGCAAGTAAGTGTAAGTGCGCCGGATTGCCACCTGACTGTTATACGCCGCTCGAATCAGAGTGAACAAACGGCCTCTGTTATCACATTAGATAGTGGAGGATTGAAACCATGAACATATGCACACTTTGCGGAAAAGACAAAGACGCCAAGCGGAAGACTTATTACATAGTGGCAGACCATCGCGGGTTTATCACTTACGTTCAATGCAAAGGAATTCTTGATCCGAAGGATTCAATCATCGGGCAGGAAAACTCTGAGACGAAGGCGCGTGAGATGGTCGCTTTGATTTCGGCGCATTATTGACTCGCGGTATCGGGAACGCCGCTGAGCCAACGGGTAAACATGTTAGGCGTGACGGGCCGGAGAGACGGCCACTTAACACAAAAGGAGGATCGCCTTTAGACGGCATGAAACCAGAGACAGAAGTTGAAACACCAATAAGCGGAGCAGGGGAAACGAAGAAACCAAACTGCTACGGCTGCAAGTTTCGGCGTGAAGTGCCGGGCAGTGCTCATAGTTTCTGTGCGCATCCGGTCGTCGGCGCGAATGATGATCCGTTCGGCAACATAATGGCGACATTCGCGTCTGTCGGGCGCGTCCCGCCGATGATCAGCCAGAAGGCTGAGAAGTTGAATGTGCGCGGCAACCCTACGGGGATACGACGCGGTTGGTTCAACTGGCCTTGGAACTTCGATCCGGTGTGGCTGGAGAACTGCGACGGATTTGTGCAGAAGTAACATGAACGAATACCGCCACAACAGCACCTTCAAAGTAGGCCGCAAGCCAATGAACAAGGTTGGCCCACGCACAAAGCAATGGCGTGATGTATGGGCCTGGTTAAGACCACGCATGGAAGCGGCCGGCAGAAAGAAATGCGAGTTTGGATTTATACCGCATGACTGTGACAAGTCACGAACGCCCGCACATTCGAAGAAGCGAAGACTGATGCACGGCAATGACATTTATATGGTCGCTTGGGCCTGTCTGACGGTTCATACAATTCTAGATGAAAAGATGTCGCACGATCAGATGGAGAAAGCGGTATTAAAAGCGATCAGGCGGGCCGGTGGTCCGATACTACCAGAGGAAAGAGAAGCGGCATGAAGAGATCGAAAGAACCTGACGGCAAGCGAGTCTACATTGTCTTTGATCCACGTGCTGCCAATGGCGACACAGACGACGCCGCAGTTTACGAAACCTTTGATGCGCCAAGCGACGGCAAGGCGAAGCGTGAGGCATATCGGATGTGGGGTGATCGCGCTTACGTGTTGTATGGCTGTACGTTCAAAGATGGAATAGCAATTCAAGACGAAGCGCCGTTAAAGAAACATTGGTGTTGAGAAAGGCGGCGGCATAAGGCAATGGCTGACGAAGTGAAGATAACGCGGTCTGCATTGTTGGCCCAAGTGCGGGCGGCGAAGCCACAGGATAAAGAGCAGCGAAACAAGATCGTCTGCGCCCTTATCGGTCATAGTCGTATCGCAACCATGTGTTTTGGTTACGTGTACTGCGGACGTTGTGGCGATCAGGTAGCCGACAAGTTGATGGGCAGTGATGCCATCGCAGAGCAACGCGTGGTCATCGGGCACAACTGCAAGACTTGTCGCGCCAACTTCAAGAAGATGGACTGGACCGACAGGCTTTACGTTCCCGATCCGTTCAAGAAAGCAGCGTGACGCAGACGCTGCTATTGCTACCAGAGGAGAAGCAGGATGAGCTACAGCGTTAAAGTTGAACCAATCGAAAACGATTACAACTATCGCAATCGTCTCGTGATTGTTGACGATTCAGGTGAGCGCGATCACTGGGATGGCGGCGAACCGGAGGATAATAGTTTCATTCGTGATTGGTCATGGGTTGCTGACGAGCTGCGAAATGCCTATGCGCAGGGATTAAAAGACGGCGCGGCCAAATGATCCACACTGAAGCAGAGGGGAAAGGATGAAAGCTGAATCAACAGTTAAAAAGGAATTACGGGCACTCCGAAGGCTTATTAACTCTCCTGACACTGACAACCTAACAAAGCGCGTTGCGTGGGAGGTCGAGCAGGCAATTAAATGGGCCAGAGAAGACGTTAGAGACTGGCCGCGTCCGGTGGAATCAGCGGTGAGTGGGGCGAATCTTATTCGTGAAGAAGTAAAGCGCGGAGACATCAAGTTATGACCACCCAATCTAAACCTGACACAGCAGCAACAGAGAGGCGGGAACTGGAGCCGTCGTGGCGTTCGGATAAAGCACATGAAGCTATCTGTGAATCGGCAGAACGGATCGCTAATCACTACTGCGACGAAGACGACACGTATTTTCCCGAAGTGAAGAGGTTGACGGTCGCCATCTCAGCCGCCGTAGATTCCTTCGACACGGTTCGCGCACTGGAAGCGGAAAGAGATGCGCTGAGAGAAGCGCTGCAACTTATCCAGGGCTTCGACTGGCAGTTAGATGATTCGCCGCACGGACAGGAGATTAAGCGCCGCGCACTAGCAGCACTGGGAGAAAGCAAATGAACAGCACGATTGACGAAACAGTTAACACAATCTTGGACCAGTTGTTTACAGGCAGTGCTAAGCAAAAGGCAGATCGCTTGCTTCTAATTCAGGAACATCACAACGGGGCAGCGCAAGTTACCAATGCTCGCTATCTTGGCGGCTACAGTCGATTGCCGGTGCGCGACATTCTACTTGACGCGCTCCGCCAGCGGGAAGAGGAAGTGCGGGCTGAGGAACGGGAGCGGGCGGCGAAGATCGCGGATACTGAATACCGACGGAGAATCGGCTCAACCATTCATCGGAGAGCCTGCACGGAAATTGCAGCCGCCATTCGCCGCGACTCCGCAGCGCAGGAAGAGGAGTGACGATGATTGAATACGAACACGTAAAAGGTCGGCGCGGATCGTGGCAAGTAAAAGTTAAGCTTGATGGCAAGGTAGTTGGCGCGATTAAGATCACGGAAGGCGGGTTTGCTTACTTTCCAAACGGGAGTCGCAAGGGATTCGCGCCTGAGTTGTTTAAGTCTGTACGAGAAGTGCAGCGGAGTCTTGAGACGCAGGAAGAGGAAGGTAACTGATGGCAAGTGAAATAGCAGAGCATATCGCAAGGCTGGTTGGGTTGGACGGTGACGAAGACGTACCAGACGTAGTTGACAACGCGCTTGCAGAAGTCCGTGAAGTGCTGGAGTCATTCGGCTGTGAGGTGCTCTCGGGCTCCAAAGGGTTATGTTTCGGGGTGTTCGGTGGTAGTTGTGACGATGTTAACCACGGCGAACGCTGTCAACGCGCCCGCGCACTCTACGAAAGGCTGCAACCATGATCAACCACGACCTTGCAGAACGAATGAAGGTGATTAAAGAGCGGCGCTCAAAAGTGACGGGTCTACCGTGGACTCAGTTCAACGGTTCCGACGTTGCCGGGGCAGTCAATGACAAGCACGTAGCAGTGTGTCGTGCGTACGCGCAGCCACTAGAGGCAGCAAAAGGACGCGGAATCAGCGTAGAGCAAGCCGCCGCAAATATCGACTTCATTACCAACGCGCCTGACGACATCGACACGCTTATCGCGCTCGTTGAACAACAGGGGCGGGAGATTGCTGAGTTGAAACAGCACGTGGTAGACGTGAACCACGACTTTGAATCCGCGCTGAAGGAATGTGACGAACATCATGGCGAAAGGTAAATGTCAACACTGTGATCAGATAGTTGAGATTGACGTACCACCAGACGGGCATACGCGCTCAGAACATCATCCGAACTGCGATGGCTATACCTGCTCGCCTAACTGCCCAATTCCTGTGCTGTGTGGGCCAGTTAACCTGATAAGCAAAGAAGAACAGGAGGCGCGTTATAGAGCGGCGATGTATGAGGCGATGGGGCCAGAATAGACCTTGGGCCAGCACACCGGCAAGAAACGGGAGGAGTAGGGGAATGAGTGGGACACATAAACATGTCTGTGAACTATCAACGAAGACTGACAGTTGTCTCCGTAGTGAGAGATGTTGGATTACGTTCAACTGCTCAGATGGTAACTGCTGTGGCAAGCGGTACTGTCCGCCGTGCTTGGAAAACATAGTCGGTATGAGCGCCGAAATAATGTGCGATTATGAGTAACAGTGAGATTAAATCCGCGCTAACCGAACTACGACAAGCGTTTCCCGGTAAGGCCATTACGATTCGTCGCGAGGACTCTTTCTATCCTGCCGACTGCCAAGATGGGCCAGAAGTGAACTCAGTCACGACAATCAAGGTTGGCTACTTGGAGTCAGAACCGAAGTTCAGGAGTTTTAGATCACTTGACGATTGCATGGCCCAAGTGCGCAAGTGGGCAGCGAGCGCGAAGCTGGAAAGGCGGTGAAGGGTGATGGGTGAAAAGGGTGAGCAGCAGTGTTGCGGTATTGACGTACTAGCGGATTACGAAGTTATCGACATGGGAGATTCGCTGCGCTGTCCGTGCTGTGGAAAGGTTTATCGCCGTGAGGATGTTCAACAGGCGATTCGTGAGGAACGGGAAGGCAACGACCAGTGAGCAACAATCAACCAGACAGACCCGGCCTTTACATTTGCTGCATGAGAGCGGCTGAGCGACTGCGCGGTATTGCTGTAGGCGACATCTTCCAGTGTGTTACCTGTCAGCAACATATAATTGAGTATGGCAACGGAGCGTTTCGTGTGGCGACAGAGCAAGAGGTTGCGGAGTGGGAAGAGGAAAAGCAACGACCATGACTAACGACAATCAACCAGTGGGGCGGAGAGTGGCACCGGAGCGGATCTGGATCGATTCAGATGGTAGGGACCGGTCCTTTTGGAACGATACGGGAGACGCCATCGGGACCACCGAATACGTGCGGGCTGATTTGTTACGTAAAGGCCCACCCGCTGTCATCCCTAATGATATTCCCGAGCGGCTGTATATTCGATCTCGTTACGCGAGCGATGTCATGGGCGGCGTTTATCATCTTGAGCGAAATGAGCGAGACATGATCGAATACATCCGCGCCGCTCTGGTCCACCAGCCACCCGTGGTAAGCGAGCAGCAACTGACAGAGAGCCGAACTCTGTCAACTAACTGCATCAACTGTGGGGAGACAATCCTGGTGGTCCATGCGGTAAGCCACCTTGAACGCTGCTACGAAGGTTATCAGAACCATGAAGAGGCTAAAGATACCTTTGCGTCACTGCTCCAGCAGGCAGTGGTGAGTGAGCGGTGCGGGGAGTATGTCGAGCGGCTGAAAGCACTGAGGCGGAGTTCGCTTTGGAACGCAGATGGCTACGACGGGGCGCTGTCAGCCCTAATCCAAGAACTTGAAAGGAAGTAGGTATGGACCAAGCTGAGACGTTTGAATGGTTGCGTCAGAGGTCATCACGACTCGATGAAGTTGAAGTCGAACTAGCCCAAGTAAAAGCAGAGAACATCTGCCTCTTGCTGGAAAAGGCCCAGCGGACGGTTAAGCCAATCGTGAACAGAGAGAAACAAGGCGAAGAAATTGGCGACCTAATGAACATGCGATTAGATGCAACCACTGGCGCAAGCACTGGAGGGCAGCGAGACACGAGTGCGAGCGTATCTGTCCTAATGGGCTACGAAGCGGCACTGCGGGAAGTTAATGAATGTGAGAAGTGTGACTTGTGCGAAGACCACCTACCCACCACTCCACCCGCAGCAGCAGCCGAAGGGGGATTACACGCCGCTAATCCCGATGCGTTTTGCCTGGCCTGCAATGAACATCCGTGCAAGTTGTTACCTGCTTCCACCGCAGCAACGGCAGGAGGAACTGCACAGGATGGATCGCCGGGGCTTGATTGTTTAGTTCACGGCCACAAATGGAAGCAAGAAGGAACAAAGCATTTTTGCACATGGTGCGGTACAGGCGTAAACGTTGGACCAGACGCAGACAAGCCGAGCACTATCGCTCCCGGTGAAGGGGCAACGAGTGCGGCTCAGGAGATTGTTCCCGATTGTTTATCGCGAACGTGCTTCATCAAGGATTGTAGTCGCGACAGCTGTTGGGGCTGTGACGACTCGAAAAAGGAGAGAGCAAGAGTTGTCGAAATTCTTTCCCGCCACTTCCCACCCACTGAGCCTACGCTACCAGCCACCGAAGAAGACAACGAACTACTGTGCGATGAAAACCAAAGACTTCGAGAGGAACTGGGAACGCTTTACGCCAAGATGTTGCGTGGGGAATTAGTTGACGGTCCCGCCACTGCGGAGATGCAGCTAGATCCGCGAACGGTCATCTTCCACAAACAGGGAGCAGATCTCCCGTGCGATAAATGTGGGAACGTCGGCACAACATGGGAGATGGATATTGACGGCGGGATAGTCATTCGTTGCGCTGAGCACTCGCTTAGATCTGAGGCCACGCAAGTAGCAGTAGAAGCGGCGGCGACGGAAGTTGTGCAGCGTGTTTATGGCACAGCGCCGGATGAATTCCACGATCTTGTAAAACTCGTCTCTGCGATTATCGCCAAACATTGCGCCGCCCCTGCCGACGCGAGCCGGTCAGACCGACTTCAACGTGAGTTGACCCATGCCGTGAAGAAGTGGCAAGAATATGAACGCAACTATATTCTGCCGTGCTTCAAATGGGCTACAGAATGCGGTATTGACTTGCAGCAGCTCGTGGCAGAAAACGCCGGACGGAACTGCGTGGATCTACTTGTCTCGCAGCTCCGCGCCGAACTCACCACTGCCCGTGCCGACGCCATCGCGGAGTGCGTCGAAGCCGCGAAAAAGGACATCACAGAACGTATAACGATTGCCCGAACTGAGAAAGAGAGCGCAGAAAAGGCGGGTTTTGATCGCGACGCTCTCCGGCTTGATGGTGTTTTAGGCGTACTTGAAAACATACTCAACGATATAGAGATCGTTGCTGAATCAGGGGCGGTGCAAGCCAACTCCACCGCCATCCAATCCTGCGTAGACATCGTAAACGCCGCTTCAGTACTTCCTTTTGATGGAGTTCCTTATATCAGTAGAGATGAAGTGCTGGAGAAGTTGGAAGGGTTGGTGAAAGGTGAAGAAGGAAGGATTAAATGAACCTTCTGCGATTCTTAACGTTGTTCGCCACCGTTGTGGTTACGGCGTTTACGATCGAGGTGGCTGCGGGGATTATGTACTGCACCCGTGACCTTAAACGGGAGAATCGAAAATGATTCCCTACCGAGAGATACTGGTACTGGTTTGCCTAATGGCGGTTTGGGTCGTCGGCGTCGGGTGGGTGTGGTGGAGACTGACCCCTCCCGAGGAGCGACATGGACGTAAACGTAATCGCAAGAAAGGCTGATAGTAGTGAAAGGAGAGGGAGGGGATGGACGAGACACAGAAACGGGGTAGCTATTTCAACGGTCCGCAGTGTGGGCCGTATCGACTGCCTGAAGGCGTGACACTGGACTATATTTGCTATGACCGCAACGAGACGGATCCAATTATCGCCGCCAAGCGCGACCTTGCGCAGAAGGTGCTGGCTGCGATTGATGAGCCAACAACCGTCCGACATAACAGTCGAGGAGACGTGTCACACCGTAAGGGATGGGCCGTGAAATCAGAGATTCGACAAGCAGTTATGCGTCTCTTCATCGCTGAAGGTGTGGACGTGGAGACGAAACGATGAGCATAACGCCAGACAGTTTGCGCGAAACGCTGAAGGTAGACGGCTGGCACATTGAAACACACGGCTACGAATGGAAGCGTACAGGTGTTAGCTGGTGGGCGTGGAAGGTTTTCGATGGGTTTCCTGATTGCACGAGCAATGAAAAACCTCCACACGTTGCGTTCATTCCTTGGGACGTCACCAGTGGCGATCATCGGTTCCGTTCAGTGCAGTTCACTGTAACCGGAGAGGTTCACGATAGATGGGTGGAACTCCAAGTTTACAGCATTCAAATGGATGAAGCACTTGAGGCACTGCCGCGCGCAGTCGGAATTCTACGAGTAGCGTGGAATGCTGCGGCTAGCGAGCAGCGGACCACGCAGCAACCGGACGGAGGTGAGGGGGATGGCTGAGCCGCAGACAGACACCGCTATCATTGGTGGACAGTCTTTTGAATCTAAATGAAACCGATCAGGCAGAAAGTTCTTAACACGTCGCGCGGTGACTGTTTTGCCGCGTGTCTTGCATCGTTACTCGAAGTCGAGATTGATCAAGTACCAAACATCCACGACATAGAGGGCGATGATTGGTTCTATCCGCTAAACGTATGGCTCCGCAAGAGTCACGGCATGGTCCTGCTAATGATTCAGGCGGACGCTTATGCGAGTAAAGTCTGGTTTCCTGATGGCGTGCCGTTTATAGCGTCGTGCGATACCGGACTCGGCTGGAATCATGCGGTTGTTATGGCGTACCAAGGGATGCAAGCAAACGTGCTGCATGACCCGTTTTCCGGCTCTGCCGACTCTAACAATATAAGAGGCGGTCCTGTTTTCATGTACTTTCTAGTGAAGGACACCGTGTGAACGACTGAACGACGGAGACAACGATGAGCGGGCATGATTGCAATCAGGCACGGTTCGCATGGTTCATTATCGGCGTGCTGGCTGGCGGCTTACTGGCTCATGTGTCCTGGCTGATTGGTATCTACAGAGGATTACTGCGATGACGACGACCAACAACCCCGCCGCCCAACCCGAAGCTACTTCCACTGCTCACTACGCTTCTTCTGTGTCTCTCTACCCACAGGATTGGTTGCATGGGCTTAATCAAGGTGAGCACAGCAGTGGCGCAGTATACATTAGTTACGCCTTAAAACACCCCATACTTTGCATTCAGAGCGTTTGTTACTGCCGCGCACTCGGTAGCATCCTTAAAAACACTATAGAACCCTATAGCACGGAAATAGGTTTTCCAGAACTCACTATTGATTGCGCCTTGAAACGACGAGCCAATACGCGTGATTGCGTTCATCGCAGGCTGAGCCGCGAATCCGTTGTTGACCACGCCATTAGTGTAAAAGACTCCCGCAACCGATGTGGAGCGACTAACAACAAGAATATTCCATGCGTTGTTAGCGATCGGTGTACTAGTGGAGTCGATGATTGACACGCCTGATTTCACGAAACTCACATTCGGGGTGCTGTCGATTCTCATTTGAGCGGCAGCGGTAACAGAACCTCCAAAGAAGCTGCGTATTCCCGTTCCAGTTGGTTTATAAACCGCGAAGAAGGTCCACAGACCATCGGTGATGCTGGATGTTAGATCGAAATAGTCATCCGTACCGTCCAGTTCAATTGCGGGTAAGCCATCAACGGAGGATCGATACTTAGCATTGCTACCTGAACCTTTCAGCGCGTGATTTGCTGATGGTGAGATGTCAGTCCACGGATCTGCATCGGTGTTATCTGATTGTGAAAGCGAGTCAGCTTCCAGGCGTAGGATTAGATCATCCGTTGGCAGTACGGCTCCGCCTGCTGCCGCAAACACATAAGGATTAATCAAGAAGCTCATGCAAGTGTACCTACCAAATGGACCTTCAACCCTTTCGCCGTTCCGTCTCCGATCTGATCAATGTCCACAGTTATCTTCGCTCCCTTTGCGAGATTCGGATCGCTGATTACTGGAGGCGTGGCACCGCCCAGACTTGTTTCCTCTCCATTATCGATTGTGACTTTTGTTGAAAGAATTGTTGTCCCTGCCTCATTAACATCGATTGTGAAAATAGACCCGGAAGTCTGTGGAGTTACCAACTCGCCTATGACTTCCGTGAGCGTCATGGCATAAGGCATGTGAAACGTGAGCTTCGCGGTTCCTGTGGTAAGAGCGGTCGATTCATCTGACGCAGCCACAGAAACAGCCACGGGAATTTGGCCCTTCACTAACGCATAGAGTTGGGCCATCGTGAGGTCTTCAGGGTCTCCCGTGCCCGCAGTCGTGCGCCCTTTGACGGTGGCGTTTGCCATGTTTGCCATCTTAGCGTTTGTGATGCTGTCGTTGGCGAGTGAGCCTGCCCCAGACACCTGAACCCAGGTTGGCGTAATTGCGGTAAGTATCCATTCTGAGGCGTCGTTAAGTTGGAGGACTTTCTTGTATAGATCCTCCGTTGCGAAAGGAACCGTGCCGCCTCCGAGTGCCCGCACGAAGCCAGTCGCCGCGAGCCGCTCCGTAGAGTCCGCGTACACGCCCGCGTATGGCCTGTGGTTGGCTGTTAGTAATGAGTGTAGTTGTGACATAGGCTTATACCGTTACCTGCTCAATGGTCAGGTCATCAAAGACGTTTTCAAGGGTTAAATCATCAATCACAAACAGGTCCGCGCCAGTGATCGGTGGTGCATCAACAGTGAAAGTTACTGAAACAAACGCTGATACAGTTACGCCATCAGTAGCATTCAATCGGTAAGTATAAGTTCCCGGCGCCAGCGTTAGTTCAAAGTCGTAAACAAGCGCGGTGGGCATGGCGACTGTCACTCCATCTGATTCATAGAGTGTGTAGCCAGTGACGAGCTCGGGATGCCTTAATGGCGGAGACCAGTGGAAGTGGACCACGCCTGTTACCGCGTTTACAACAGCGGTTAGGTCGCGCGGCGCCGAGAAGGTATCAAGGCTGAGCGATCCGCCATCCACGAACATTGAATAGATAAGCGGATCATCTGGATTAACCTCTTCCCGCCAGTCCGTAATCGAGAGATCCGTTTTGTCTATTTTGGTTACTTCTGGCTCTGGAGTGCTTTCCGATTGTAGAGCGTAAACAAAGCCATCATCTTGGCCTAAGCGGTTTACCGCGGCCCCAGTTAAATCTATATTCGCTATTACAGATAAATCGCTCTTATTGAACTTCGTTATGTAGTGAGTTGTGGATCTTCCTGCCCACAAGAATGCTCCATCAGAAATAAGGCAGCGACAGAAGATTCCTATTGCAGTAGATGTGCTGGTCCATGCTGCTGTATCGATCTTGATGAGGTTAAAGCCAAACGATAAATAAACCGTCGTTTCATCTGCACACAACGCTTGGGCGTTGACGGCTGTATTCCGTCCTCCCAGGTCAATTGCAGAGCCTTCGATAGCGAAAGTTGATTTGTTGATTTTCCAAACCTTGTCAGTAGTAGCTGGACTAAAATTGCCCGCAGTAAGTGCGTAAATGTGAGTATCGTCTTGTGCGATCGAAAAGCATCCATCGCTGATGCCGGGGATCTCAAGTACGTCATTGGTTGAAAAGTCGCTCTTATGTACACGGTGAATGCGCACTGTCGAGTGGCTTGAACCAACGCAATTGAATCCGACAAATATGTAATTGTCATCAACAACTAATGCCGACTCACCATGATTAGGATTCGGGTCTGTGGTTTCTTCGGCATGGGAGCCTACTTGCATAGAGTCAAATGTGCCCCAAGCGGCTTTACTGAATCGGGTAATGTCGGATGGATGCCCGGAGACGATGTAAACGTAGTCATCATCGCTCGCCATTGCGCCAAAGTTATCTTCATCGTTTGTGAACTCGATGGTTTCAAGAGATGAGAAGTCTTTAGCGAGGCGAGTGACCCAAGGTGGGGAGAAGTTTCCGAGATAGATATAACCAGTCACTTCAACGGGAGGCTCAGATTGAACAATGTCCAGCGTTGCGTATTGCTGCGCTTCGATCTCGACTTTCAAGTCGCCTTTGCGGGTGTACTTCATTACGCGAAAATAGGTGAAGTCCGCATCGGGATAAGGCTCCAAACCTCGAGCGGCGAAGTAAGCGCTCATTCGACTTTGCAGCTTCGCGTTGGTCACTCGGATTAGTTTGTAGTTCTGAACGTTGAATGCTTCTGAGTACCAGGTTGTGAACTTCACTGAAAAGGGGTTGAGTATTCCGCCAGAATCGAGTGGCCCAAGATAGAGAAGGGAATTGCCGAATCGCGCTGCCTCTTGTGCGGAGTTGATTCCATAGCCGGCCTGACTTTTGTTAACAACGCGCTTGCTACGATCGCCCCACGCCCTGCCGGCTCTTAACTGTTGGGCCTGATCCCCGAAGATGAACTGTGTGTCGACTCCTGCATTAGATGCATCATCGAAGTTCACGGTCCATTGGTTTGTCATCTCCTCGTCGCTGATCACGGACCATGAGAGAGATGACTTGGCGCCATCGTAAACGATATTTCGGTTCGCACCTTCGTCGGTGAAATTTGGGATAGTGGGATCGTCAAGGTCTTCTGCTTTCAGCGGCACAACAACATCTTTGCCTTCGAACTCGAATGGAATACCTAAACGGCCGGCAGTGCAAATATCTTTTACTTGTTGCTGAATGGCTCGAGCTGTTACTTCGGCATTAAATGTGGATCGTACACCTGAGAATGTGTTGCCGTTTGAATCCGTCAAGGTAACGAATTCATCGCACCACTGAGCGGCATCAATAAAGCTTTGAATGTTGAATCGTGGATAGTCTTGACCGTAGCCCCAACGCAGATGTGCTAAGACGTGCAAGAGGCACCACACGCGATTAGTCGTGTAGCCTTGGATGTACGTATTCGGATCTGAAAAGACTCGTACATCATTCAGCCCCAACGTGCGCCACGAACCCGAGTAGTCAGACGCAGTAGCATTCGTAAAGTCTCCCTGAATGCGCCCGTAACCGACTGCCGTTCCAGAGTAACTATTGACATCAGGAGACCAGTCTGTCGGCTCCTGCCCTAACTCCCCAAGTCGCAGTTGAAAGTGTTCTGTGCCGACGATTTGATCGTTGATCCGAAACTCCCAGATGGCCTGATTTGGACCTTCTGACCCGGCAAACAGTGCCGCCCCAAAGCCGTCTTCGGGATGGTTCGTGTCGAGTTCATTGCGGAAAGCGAGCAGGTAAAGCGCTTTTACATAGCGTTCGCCGAAGATAACGCGAATAGGATCTGATAGAGCGGATTCGTTTCCGATTGCCTTCGCTAATAGGTTTGGTCCTTTGGTCTGGTTGTTAGGGATCGGATCGGCGCGCGTCTCAAAGCCAGGCCAAAACTTTTCAGTTGGGGTTGCGGTATCAGGCTCCGTGAGGCGTTCGGAGCAGTCTGCTTTTACCCGGCGCGGGCAGTCAGTGAACCCGGGAACGCCGATCAGCGGGGCACCACCGCGCTCCAGTTCGGTCAAATGAGCGTTGTAGGGACATCCTTTAGCCTGGTCTATTGCTGCCTGCGTGGCGTAGAACGCGCCAAAGATGAAAGGGCAGGACGTGGCAAAGGGGCGCTTTGGAACGAGCATCTGAGGCGCTCTCCAGCCCGATGTAGCCGTAATCTTGACCTGATCCCGGTTCATTTCCTTGGGCTGATGGAGCATCCCGCGCCACATCGAAAGCAGAAGGTCTACGGCGGGCCAATAACAGAAGACTTCGGCTCTCAACCCTTCACCGTAGGCCATGAGGAGATCGGAGAACTGGTCGTCAAAGTCTGAGAAGGTAAGGTTTATTGAATCGTCGGAGATAGATGCGGCGCGGGGTAGGTCAATGAAGGGGGTTCCGTCTGGTATGAGTGTGAGTGTAATCGGAATTGGATCGCCAAAGTACGTTTCGATCGCGGCTGCGAGGTCAGGCCAGAAAGGGAGTTCTGTGTACATCGCAGATGAATAGACTTTCGTGCCAGTCGGGGAAGGCCAGTATATCGCGCAGAGCTCCGCAGGTTTCCGGTCTTTACCAGTTAGTGCCTGTAAGGCATCTAGCTTGTCTTGAATGTCACCGGGATAGGTTGGCATCTGCTATAATTGTTCTATGGCTGATCTAGTAGAAGTTCTCCGCAACTGGCTAAATGATCCGACCATACGACGCGCTTGCGGTATTCCAATCAACGCAGAGATTGACGAAGAATCAATGAACGCCCTGAGAACGTGGCTCAACGCTGCTATTGGACCACCTGACTTGCCTTTGACGTACGGACCGTTCATTTCCCCTCCAATAAACAAGAATTAACTCTATGAACACCCCTCAAATTTGCTGCGACTCGTGCGATACGATCTATTCACTTTCCGATCCGATCCTTGTCAACGGAGTACCTCGCATTGGCGATAAGGTCAGTACCGAAGTTGGATGTCCCAAATGCCTGAGTCCTGATGGCGTAATCGTAGAAGACATCTCCATCGTAGTCTGTCGATGCACTTGCGGATGGTTTGACTATTTCTTTTCACGGGGTCTATCCCCTGCGACGTGTCCACAGTGCTCTAAGGATTTCGTTATTCGCAGCCTAACAAGTCAAGACGAAATCATTTACCCCGCTATGACGCTGAACTAAGCGGCTCGGAATTGATGATTTCTATATTCACCCTATCAACGCTGATGTCCCAACCGCCTTCTCTTCTGCCGTTAAATACGTAAGCACGCACACGCAAAATAAGAACCGCTATCCGTTGAGGTAAGATCTCCCATGTAAGGGCCGTGGTTTAAGAATGCTCTCAAAGACGCATCCTCTTCGGGCGTCAAATCCCGCTCTGATACGCGCCAGAAAGGATGCTTTTCTCTGTCAGGAAGTGATAGCTCATAGACAGAACCTGCCCACTGATTAGGAACTTGTAGCAACACGGGCGAATTTACCCTATCTCGCACCGCTTCCCACATCTCGCCAGATTCTTCAATTAGCGTTTTGACTGTTTCATTCGTTATTGGCTCCATTGTTTTACTCCTCATCAAAGCTTCCATCTGCGTTATCAGCGGTTACGCCTTTTACGTTTACCTGTTGCAGTTTCACTCCCGAACTCGCCATGTACAGATCCAAAAGCTGATAGCTGAGTTTGTTGTCCGCGAAGACCCATAAAAACCACTTAGCATCTTTAACTGATTTCATTAGGAATGGTTGATTGCCCGCGTCTTTACGCCCCTTGTAGAAGTCCCATAGATAATCGTGGCGCGAGACAAAGACATCCTCAGCCACTTCGATCAGTGCGTCCTTGTGTAGTGTGGGATATGACAGCGCACAAGCGCGCAGAGCAGGAAACACGATCTCATCCACACGATAACCGCCGCCGTATCCTGCCGACAGAATCGCTTCGGAGTAATCAAGTTCTTCTGTTACGTGGAAGTGACCTCTATAAAGCAGGGTCTCGAAGTCATCAGTAGGTAAGGACATTAGTTGTTCTCTAAAAAGAAAAAATGCCGCCAGCAAAAGTCTTTTGTGAGACTCGCCGACGGCACCTGTTGTTCGAACGGAGCGGATTATAGCAAACCCGCTTGAGTTACATTTCTAATCGGCGGGCGCGATCGATGTATTTTAGCGAGACTTCCAGGGAGCTTCCCTTTGCGAGATAGGCGACAAAACATTCGACTTGGTATGGAAACATGGAATCAAAGCTATTTGGGTGGTAGGTGCCGCTCCAACACTCGCCGCTCGGCAGTGTAAGCGTGAATTTCCCATACGATCCACTTTCATTCCAAGTAAACCTGATGACGGCTGAATGCTTGGCGCACCATAGCACGGCTTCATGAAACGTCATGCCGCAACCTCCGGTTACTTTTCTTCTTCGTCGCAACCTTCTTGGGTCGCCCTGGCTTGGGCATGTGTTCGGGCCGCGCATCTATTCCATTAGCTTGCCGATATTCAAGAGCTTCTACGGCAAGAAGTACGTACGGAGGGACTGATAAGACACCACGCTCCCACTTTGATAACGTCATTGGATGAACGCCAAGCCGTTCAGCCATCTCCGGCTGAGCGAGGCCCAGTGCCTCTCGACGCTCCTTTAACGCTTTAACTTTGCCTCTCACCAACCGCGAATAGTACTAACCCTCAGGCTTATAATCAAGGTTTATAACCAACACGGAAGGGCTTGACAAATCGTAAGTCCTACGCTTATGATTTATTCTATTACGAAGAAGCGGCTCGCCAAATGGGTTCCGCCATCGGACGAGCCTTAAACATCAACTTAGTCCCGGTTAAAGGAGATAAGCGATGCCTTCTGTTAATTCTAAACCAACCACACTCAGACTCGCTAGTGACCAGCAGACTTGGCGAGAAATGGATCAAACAATCAAAGATTGTGTTAGTGAGATTCTCGGGCAATACAACGATGAGACTGTAAGAAGTCTTATGTTTTTGGTCGACATTCTCACGAACGAAAACATTGACCGCGTTGATCGCGATGGCGCTACATGGACTGTTCAAAAACTCGCCTTCGCGCACTCGCCACGCTTCGAGACAGCACTTGAGGATTATCTAAACGAGATCAATCCCGGCCGCGTCCAGAAACGGAGGTCCGCATGAGCGAGCCTCACTTACACAACCGAATCGGAGACGCGATCCGGGATTGCAAGGTGCGTCTGTACAAACGGCTTAAAGCCGGCGCCGATCTCGAGAACGCGATCGCTCAATTTTTTGGCGAGCTTCGGCTCGCTCTTGATGATCTGGTAATGAATCGGTGAGACAGCCAAGACACCAACGCCCCGGTGGGTTTCTCCAAACTTGCCGGGGCGCCGTGCGTTCGAATCGAGTTGACTAGCAGCTAGCGAAGCGATTGAACGCATTGTACCACGCCGCAAAAAATAAATGCGGCTTTTTATGTAATCTAGTTTTGTTCGAAGCGAGTTGAGAAGTGATGAACCTACCGTTCCACAGCTTCCCAATTCACAACATCGGCTGCGCCGCAATTTTTCTTATGGGTTTCTCCAGCCTTAGAACTCCCGCAATCTTAAAATCAAAGGCTTCGTGTGTGCGGCAAGCTGCAAGTGCGTCAAACGGCTTTCTACTCTTTATGAGGTCTTTCCCAGGCAACGAGACAGTAGTGGATCTGTCTGATAGACGCCGCGTCCTGGTCCTAATTCTCGAACTGGAGCAATCCAGCAGCAAAGCCGGTCAGTAAGCGTATCCCAAGGCTTAACCACTTGAAACCAGCATTTCGAGAAGGGAGAGCGTCCTCCCATCAGTGACACGATGAGATACGTTAAGCTATCGAGGTGATATATGACAGGTAAAGAGATTTCTGTGCATCATGCGAAGGTCTATCTTGCTGTAAAGGGAACAAATGGACGTTGGGTAACAAACCCCGATTTGTACGAAATGGTGTCAGGTGTCGCGCCAACTACCATTCGTCTGATCATGTTGGATCTTTACAAACGCCGATTAGTCGAGAGGGTGGAAGCGCATCCTCTTTTTCGCTATCGTTGGTCAACGCGCCGAGAGGGTCGGGATCATGACTTCGAGACAAAGATGGAGGCCGTGTGTGAGGCTTTCGGGTTTAAGGCTGCGCCAAACGGAAAGGAGGTGATGCCAAGTGAAGGAGATTAAGGTCAGAAAGATCAAATCCGAACACCCTGTATAGCTGCCGAGGGGCGGTCGCATTCGGCAAACAATCACGCGCAATGTGGACGGCTACTCTTTCGGGTGGCCGCTTCATTTTGCCTCAACTGCTCGCCAGCGCACAGTCATCCAGTCTTTATATTTCAGAATCGATGACATTTCCTTAGTACCTTGCACGGCACGTTCATTGCCTCCAAATAAGATGCCATGATTCCTCTCATCGGACTTTTGCTTTGCGTTTATCTCGCCTTTAAAGGTATCGAGATCTTTCAAATAGCCCATTCCAACCCCGAAGCCCGCTCCTCCGCGATTATCGTTGGCGTAATATCTCTTGCCTCGGGGTTTATTATTGCCGCTATCTTTGCATTTCTGTTTTTAACAAGCGGCGTTCAAGTGCCGTCTATCCCACCAGTTTGATCATGTCTTCATCGATCATCTCTCTCTTCATGGTTATTGGGCTTTGGCTCACCTTAGCTTTGTTCTGTTGTGGCGGAGGCAGATCCGTTAAGCCACCAACTCCCACAAACGAATCTGCGATTCCCATAAGTGCGCCAATGTTAGTTGCTGAGTATGAGGCCAATGAAATTGCGGCTGATCGTAAATATAAAGGTAAGATGGTCCAAGTCTCAGGAATTGTCGAATCTATTGGCAAAGATATTCTCGATACGATGTATGTCACCTTAGACAGTGGCCAGGAGTTCGGAATAACACACGTCCAGTGTTATTTCGACAACTCGGCGGAATCATATTTGTCGAGTCTGCAAAAAGGACGATCGGTTGTCATTACCTGTCGGTGTGATGGAAAGTTTGGAAACGTGCTTCTTAAAGATTGCGATCTTAATCGAGTGGGGAATTAGATTATGAAAAAGAAAATCCTAATCGCCGCGTTACTGCTCGTTTCTGTAGTCAGTACGGGCTTTCAAGTCCGTTCGATTCAGAAGTGGGAATATAAGATTGAGTACAACGCGAGCGAGAAAAAGTTAAATCAACTCGGCGCGGAAGGTTGGGAGCTAGTCGGCGCATCTCCGGAAGCCAGTACGAGCAATCTCACCGGCTTTTATTTCAAGCGGGAGAAGCCCTAACGAGCAAATCCCAGGTTCCTTTGCAATGTCTCGTTGAAGTCTCCGCTCGAATTTGAATGCGTCACAACCGCGCCCGCAATTTCTGCCGACGCTTCGCCTGCGCCCTTTTTAACGACAACGCCGTGACCCTCTACTCCGAACTGCGAGAAGGTTTGCGTATTGCGCTCCAAGGCGGCGACGAGTATGCGTTCTCTCTGACCATCTCGCTCCGCCACCTCCCGCCGAACTTGGTTTATTTCCTCGAAGACACGCCCGAGGATTCCGCCGCTCGATCCTTCACGCACCGCAGAGCTTGAAGACTCGACCACTGCTCCTGTATTCTGAAACTCTCTATTGCGAGGGTCCGCTTGGCCGCCACTCACCGCCGCAGCGGCCGTTCCTTGGTTATCGCGGAAAGATCGGCCGGCGGCAACTCTTCCAATCCCAGCGGCGGCACCACCGACTAGCGCGTACGCCGCCGCCGCTATTAAATGCTCAGTGGCTGACTTAGCAAATTTTGGGTTGCCAGTAAACCAAAAGAGCGCATACATAGCAGCGGCTTCTGCAATTTCAAAAAATGATTTGACAAGCGCCATCTTGGCAACGGACGCTATCACTTCGACGGCAAACTTTTTAAAACTAATTCCAGCTGTTCCAAACTTAACGAAATTCTCAACGACTGTTCCTACAGCATCACCTAACTGAGAGAAGACACTTGTGAGTATCGTTCCGAAGTTACCCGCTTGCTTGCTAAGGTTGTCAAAAATACTGCCAGCCATAGCAGAAAAGCCGGCCAAGGTAGAGCCGGTATCCTTTACGGTGCTGGCAAATACATCGCCGAACAAACTACGTCCACTCGAGGGATCTTCACGTTCCAAGTCAGCATCGGCGCCAGTTGTTATTACCTCAGTCTTAGTTTTGGTTTTTTTATCTTCAGCCTCTTGTTGCGCGTTCAACTGTGCTCGTTTTTGTTTCAGCGATTCGAGCGCTGCTTTTAGCCTTTCGAATTCAGCAATTTCTATGTCAGTTCCAATCCGTAAAGCCTTCAGATGCTGCTCAAGAATCCGAATCTGTTCATCTACTTCTGATTGTTGGGCCTTAATCGAGTCAGTAACTCTTTGATGTCGCGCGGCTTCATCAGCTAGCTCGAGATCGCGCTGTGCTCGGATGATGTCTTTGCCGCGTGCGAAGTGCAGCCGCATCAACTCGATGACTTCTTCAGCAATATCCCGCTCTATGCCCGCTATTTGCTCTCCGATCCGTTTCAGTTCATCTGCATACTTGCGAACATTCGAAAGATCTTTTTGTCTCGCCTCATCGATCCTGCGATTACCTTCGTTTTGAATCGCTTCTCGCTCAGCCTGACTGATCTTTAACTGGTTATTAAGATCGGCCTCTGTCTTCGCTCTTTGCTGCGGGTCAGTAACAGTTGTGGCCGCTGTGAGTCGCGCTCTTATTGCGTCGTCCTCTCGCTCAAGTGCATCAAGTTGGATCTTAAGAATTGCGCGGGCCACTGACTCCTCAGATTTTATCCTCTGATCGGCGAAAAACCTGAGCGACGCTATGCGTGAGGAGTCAACTATCTGCCCGATTCGCAAAATGCGGTCTGCTGTTGCCAATTGAATGTCAATTGAGTTTTGAGCCTCTTCCCGGAGAATGTCTTCCCGTCGATTGCTCTGTTCTCTTAGAACGATAGTTTTCTGCTGCTCCAGATCCTTCAGTTGATCAGCAATGCGCTGGCGCAACGGGACATCTGCGCCAGCTTCTCTTTGTTCGCGTTCCAGTAGTTCCCGACGCGCTTTGAATTGCTGTTCGATAATTCCGATAGTCGCATCAACAGCCGCCAACTTCGGTATCCGACCTAACTGCGCTGATCGGTTAAGTGAGGCGATTTGATCAGTTAGGGCGCTATTGAAGATTTCCAATTGCGCCCGGCGATGCGCTTGCTCACGTTGTAACTCTTGCGCCTGGAACTCAGTTCGTTTATCTGCCTCCAGTTTTCTAAAGGCATCTTCAGCCGTGCGGATCTTGTTATTGATCTCCTGCACACCCTCAAATCGCTTTCGTTGGGCCTCTTCATCAACAGGAAGCTGCTTTGCTCGTTTCTCTGCCTCGAGCGCAAACTCTTTATCGAGCGCTTCAGCTTGTTTCCTTAAACCCTCGACTACGAGGCGCGTCTTTTCCTTCTCCGTGGCTATAACGGCCTCAAGTGCTGCGGCGGGAGCTATTTCACGGGCTTTTAACTGGCGATCGATGGCGTCAACCTGTTCGTTCGCAAACCTGACCGCTTCATCGATTTCTGCGCGTATTAATCGCGCTTCTTCTTTTGCCTTGGCTAAGTCTGAAGTACCCGGCAAAGGAGTAGGTGTTAGTCCGGTAAATGTTTCGGGAATTGTAGGCGCTGGCAGTACAGGAGTGACATTAGCGACGGCCTTCATGGCGTCGGCGAGTTTGTGCCACAGGTCAATGTGGAATTCTAAGCCAGGCTGAAAGAATCGAAATTCGTTCAGCAGCACCTTGAATAAGCTACCAACAGCGCCCGCGAGTGTGCCGAGAATCTCATTGAGTAGGCGGATCTCTTCGCGGTTTTCATCAATGAATTTTGAGAACTCTTCTACGGCTTCGGTGGCGGCGGGAATCACGTCGCGGCCCAACAGTGACCGGAATTTCAGCTCCAAGATTGTGAGTTGATCATTAAATTTGTCGGCTGCTTCTGCGTCCTCTCTCGAGATGATCAACCCCATCTTGCGGAAGCGCTCGATTGCGGCGTCGAGGTTGCCGCCCATTTCTTTCAAAACGGCAAGGATTGACTTTCCTCCGCGTCCAAAAAGCTCCAACGCCGTCGCGGTCTGATGAAACCCTTCTGGCATCGCCTCAAGAGCGGTGAGAGTTTGTCTTAGTGCGGTTTCGGTATCTCCAATATCAACTGACAACTCGGAGAAGGTTTGGCCGGCTTTAGTTGTAGGATCTTGCGCCTCTTCCAATTTTCGTTGAAAGATTCCCAACGCCGCGGTGATACTGCCAATGTTGCCGCCAGTGGTTTTTGCGAATATCTCGAATGCGCTGAGTGTCTCGGTTGAAATACCTAATTGCTGACTTAGGTCAACCATCTCGCCACGAAATCCTGCCGCCGACTTCGCCAGATCAAAAAACCGCTTAGTAATGTCTATACCGACGTCGGACAGCAGTTTGATTCCGACGACAAGCGTGGCTACCTGGAACGCAACCGCCGCGACCGCGAAGCCGACTGGCCCCGTGGCGGCAATGAGACCACCCAACCCGGCGCCGGCCTCTGCGGTTGCCGCTGTCAGCCCAGCCATTTCTGCTTCAGCCGTACCGAGCGCGGGGAGCAGTTTCTGAGCCGTGGCGGCTCCGAAGAACTCAATGGCCGCAGCATCCTTTTCTGTTTGCGTTCCAAGATCCTTGAAGCCAGACAGAAACTTTTTGATCTCATCGGCGCTTTTGCCGCTTCCAACCGCGAGCGTATTTATTGCCCTGCCTAACCTTAGTGTCGATGCCTCTACATTGCCGGTTTGAACGTTGAAGTTTCTGAGGTTATCAGTGACGCGAAGAAAGGCGCCTCCGAATAACGGAATGCGCTGGCCTATAAATACGTTGACGTTGTCTGCGAGATCCCGAATTCCTTTCGATGCGACGCCGCTGATGTCGGCTGTGCCCTTTGCGGCAGTAAGTGCTGCGCGGATCTGATCGGCAGCAACCTGAGCGTTAGCTTTCGCGACATCTGCGTTGATCTGTTTCTGAATCCTGAGAAAGTTATCGGCGGACGCTTTCGCGGCCTTGTCCTTTGCTGCCTGCGACGCTGCTACAACTGCCTCGCTTTGCTTCTCTGCTTGGCGAGTAGTAGCGAGCTTTGCGGCTTCATGCTTGGTCCATAGATCCGACTGTCGCTTTAACGACGCTGCTTGTTCCTTCTCACGATTGGCCCACATCGCCTCGATTTGGCGATTAACTTCGCGTTGCGAATCGATAATCGTTTTGCTGGTAGCGATTGCCGCTTGCGCGGCGCCCTCGTTAGGTCTGGTTTTTTGGCCTGGTCCTTCGACGCTTGTTTTCACAGCCGAGGCGGTGAGTTTCCTAAAGCTTTCAATCTCCGAGGCAAAGGCTGCGCGGACGCGTTTGAACTCTTTGACAGCCGGTTCTCCCTCGGCATCAAGCTCGAACAATAATCTAAGCGGATCAGCCATTACTTATATCGCTTCATAATTTCTTTAGCGGTCAGCTTTTGCTGTTGTGCATGGGCCAATTTCGGATTCGTCGCTGGCTTACCGCCATTCTGGGTTTCTGGTTCAGCGTTCTTAGGGTCTCCCCATATAGACAAGCGCATCTTTTCGATCTCCATGTCGTGACGGTTCAGCAGGAACTGACAAGCCAGATCGAGCTCAACCGCCAACGCTTTGTTCTTGACTAGGTTAGAACTAAGGCTTGGCGATAACTCGCTCAAGAGGAGACTGGTGCGAACTCCGCCGCTTCTTGCTGTTTGCGCCAGCAGCAGCAGTTCGTCTTTCTTTTCGGTTACGAAATTTATTCAGCGCGGCTCGAGCCTCCTGCCCCGTGATGAACGCGAACATGAACTGAAAGTCTTCCTTGTGGACACGAGCGATTGCGTGCCCCGAGTTGTTAAGAAACGAAACACGGCCGGCCAGGTCGAATCCAATGCGAGGCTCAAGACAGTTCTCAACAACCGTCTGCCGCATGAAGACCATGCCGCGCGTTGCTTCTTTGATTAGTTCGGGCGTCATCTCCTCAGTCTCAGATTGATCGCCCATCGCAGCGGCAACTAAGGACAGCGGCAAGCCGCCGGTGAGTGCATCGCCTTGGATGTCCGTGCGTCTCAGACGGACCACAATTTTAGTCTTCGGAAGTTCCACCAACTCGCCCGGATCTGTAGCTTCTGCCTCAGCGACCGCCTTTGTCTTCTCTGCGATCTCTTCGATTGGGGTCACTTTCAATTGTTCTGTCATTTCTTCTCTCTCCTAAAAAGAAGTGCCGCCAAGCTAATCCTTTTCAGGACGCCGACGGCACGGGTTGTTAAAAAGTAGTTGGGCTTAGCTTAGATCCTCGTAGCGCACAATTGCGTATACGCGATCGCCTGCGGTACGGCCTGAAACAGCGCGTCCCGTCAAGGTAACGCCGGCAGCGGAGTCCTTTGTGCGGCCTACTCCAAAAGTCAAACCGCCACGGTTGAGGACGCGATACAAAGTCACAGCCCAGAACACATCTGGATCGTTGGGGTCGGGCCATATAAGCGCTGCTGTATAGTAAGAGAAGGTTGCGAGTCCACCGCCCGTAAGCTTTGTGATCTGCGTCGGCGTACCCGTAGGCGCTGTATACACCGAACCGGGGAGGAATTTTTGAAGACGTGAGAGATTTAAGATCTGCCGCATCTGACCAGTGATAGTTGTCTCATTGGCCGTGATGAAGTCAGACACCGGGTCTTCCTCTTCGTCAACGCGAATCTCATCGAATGTCGGCGAAGTCGCAAACTCCCAGCCCTCGTTTGTGTAGCCCGCGCTTATGCCATTCGGGTTGGCAGTCGCGTCCGGGTTTCCAGTCGCAAAATCAATCGTTAACACCGCGTCTGTGGCCAGCGTGGCGAGATTGATCCACAGTTGACCGAACCCTCGATGAAGTTCGCTGGTTGCCCAGCCGTCAGCTAGTCCTGCCATTTATTTGACTCCCTTCGCGACTTCTTGCTCTGCGGCAGCTATCAAATCATGAACGCGCTTTCGGCGCGCGCTGAATTTCTTTTTTCGAGCCTCAAAGTCCTCGTCCGTCTCGTCATCCTTACGCGGACTCATCCACTTGTCTTCGAGGGACATAAGGTTGATGTCATTCTTACCGGGAGGAACAGGGCCAAAGGCAGCGACATGAACCTCGTTATACAAACGTGGGCCAATCGGTTTGCCAAACTCCTGAATAGCCCCAGCCCACGTCAGGGCTTTGCGCTCGTAAGTGTCGGCGTCAATTCCAAGCTTGCGAAGTTTTTCGATCTCTTCCTCGCCCACTTTCGCCGGATCAACGCCGTGTCGCCTGAGCATGGCCTCACCCGCGCGATTTGCGCCAGTGATGCCTGCTGCTGTGATCGCCTTTTCTTCTGTAGCCATTTAGGTTTTCTCCATCAGTCCGGTGAACGTAATGATTAAACTTCCGTTCTGCTTGTAAATTGACTTGTCAATGATGAACTGAGCGTAATCGTGATCAATATCCCAATAGGGTAGTTGACTCAGGTCCCTCGAAAAGCCATTGAATAGGGCCGATAACGGCGCGCGTTCAATGATTATGTGCGCTGCTCGCACTCGCCTTATCACTGAGCGGGCCAGAACATCTGGATTCCCGCCCACGTCTTCAATAAAAATTTCAACTCCGTGTCCCTCATCGATGCTTTTACCGTCTTCGTCCTTGTGTGTTCGCGTCCGTCCCGGAATCACGCTACAGGACGGATACGGGGAAACTCCCGGAAGCACCAACGGTACCCAGCGGCTAATGGGCCAGCGCTTATATGCGGGCATTGGCTCACCACCGTTTACTTCCGTATGGACCGCCGCTTCACCCGCTTGTAGGACTGCTATTAAGTTGTCAAGTAATGGCTCAATGAACTGCTGTGTGATCTCTGAATCCCAAGGCCCGTTCTCTGCCATCAGGCCACCCTGTCAAAGCTGAAATTCCACCTATCGCGCAGCCGCGCGTTGTAAACGTAACCCCTAAAGCTGAATAACGAGCCCACATTTTTAACAGCGCTCAACGACAAGAGCTCAACTCTTAGAGATTGCTCTGTCTTCATCTGCGCCAGCCCGTTAATTTCTGCCGCTGTCATCTCGCGCTCACGGACGCGCCAGTAAGGATGTGGCTCACCTTTCGGCAGCGTCAGCTCAAAGAGCATTCCCGCAGGATCGTCATCAGCCTTAAACAGAATAGGAGATACGTCACGGTCGCCTTCTTCGGCGTAGGTTGCGCCCATCTCATGAATGAATCTGTTAACAGCGTCGTTCATCAAATCACCCTGAAACCAAGATTGCGCGCGATGCCTGCATAATTCTCTTCGATTACCTCAAGGTGCCGGCGTCCTTCTGCGTCGGTTATTACTATCACTTCGCGTCTCGGCAGCCGTCCTCGCCCTTCATGGTGCAGTCGCGCCTTGAAATCACTTGTGCCGACTTTCAAACTATCTGCACTTTCTTCACGGACGTAATCTGGCGCTCGTTCCTCAGTCAAAGAGCGATACATGTGCGTCGTGTACTGAAGGATCGGAATCGCGCCAACGTCTTCAACCTTTTGCAATCGATACTCATCATTGAGAGGTGTCCAGCCGCCGGCCGCTTCCGTATCCATGTGGCGGCGCTGAAAGTCGAGCCTGACGTCTACGTTCTTTTGCCAGCCCCGCTTTCGCTGATCGCTTACGACCTCAATGAGTCGGTCAATTGCTTCAAAGAGCCTTCTCTCACCCTTGACGTTAAAGCCCGACATCTACTCTTCCAAAAGCTGGTCCAGAGGTAGCACGCCACTCCTGCCAAATACCCGTAGACGAATCAATTGGCTCGACTAACTGCAACGTAAGATGAGAGCGCCCTGGTATTGCGTCAACTATCGCCGTTGCGCCAATTACTGCGGGACTTCCCCATGCAAACTTGATTCGATAAGGCGCTCCATCCATGTTTCCAGAGCCTCCTCCGAACTGACACGGCACGTTTCGATATTGCGTTTCACCAACGATGAGACGGCAGTTGTCGGCAAGAATATCTGTGGCGATTTCCGCCACCGCTGTTCGTACTTCGTCATATGCCTGACCAACTTCGCTTCTCATTAACACGGTCTCCTATGCTATCAACACTGACGCGAAAGACTTTCTTTGCTCCCGGCATTGTTGGGCCACGTGGTCTAGGCTCTCGCCCGCCACTGAAAGCTGGACAGCCTTACGCTCTTTCAAGGCCCAGCAGTCTTCCGCTGCGCTTCTAACGTCATAAACGTTCTCAAAATCCACTCCTGAATTAATGAGGATTGCGGTCCCGTCAACAACCGCTTCTTCGCTCCCGGTAGGCCATGTTGGCTCCGCGCTTCCGGTAATTCCTTCCTGCGTGACTCGGAAGACCCGACCCATGCGAACAGTTGGCATTAGCGTTTGGCCAACTGTTAATGCCGTCATCGCGGTCCATCTCTGAGCCCGCTGGTTGCGATCAAGAATCGCCTCAAGTTCATCCTCTGACAGCTTCGGCAGGGCATCCGGTTGGGCCAATCGAACCAACTCTTCAAAGGCGGCTTCTCTGTCAGTTACGTCGCTCACGCTGTTTCTTTGCCCTTCTTTGCGCTGGGTTTCTTCTCTGCGGGTGGTGGTGTGTCTCTAACGAGCGGCGCCGCTTCAGCCTCTTCACTTGGCTTGGTCTCCAATACCGCGGCAGAAGAACGAAGGCCATATTTCTCAACATCTTCAGGGGACACGCGGGCACCTTTACTTGCCAGCTTCGTTTGCGCGTCCTTCTTTTCGACAACCTTGCCATCGCGGTCGATGAAGATGTCTTCTTCGGCAATAAAGTCTCCTGCGCTCACGTTTGTTCTCCTTAAGGACGTTACTAGCACTGGTTCCTCTGTAGCGATCCACTCGCCTTCCCACCCGACAGGCGGGTATCTCAATTTGGCGGGACCACCACAAGCTGTGTGAGCAGCCCCGCAGACCGGACACTTTACGTCTGAGTTCCTGTCTTGGTCCATGTTGGCGCGCTTGCCGTGCCGGTGTTGATGTAGTCAACACCGTTGTCGGTATCAACCAGCTTTGCGCCTTTAGGAGCTCCGCGATGAGTCGCGCTCACGCCCGGAGTCGTTTCTTCGATCTCGATCGTTGGCGCTGTACCCGTAAGATTGTTGCTAGCAACCGTGATCAGAGCTAACGCCTTCTTCGCTAGTGTTCCCGCACCTGTGACAGTTAATGTTCCAACCCCGGCGGTCATGGTTCCTACCGCGACCGTGACGTTTCCGGTCCCGACGTTTGGCAACGCTTCCAAAGCCGCATCAACATTATCTCTGAGCGTGTTGTTGGTTGCGGACCATGAGATTGCCGCGGTCTTAAATGGGCCAAACTTTAACTTGAATGTCCCGCCGGTAGGCGTCCCGCCGAACGTTATGGTCTGGACCTCGTCTGTTCCCGCGCCCGGCGCTCCGGCATTTGTTAGTGGGCCATAGGCTGACTCCCTAGCCAGCCCTGCCCTTGGATTAAGATAAGCCATTGGACCTCCTTACGCGGTCAAGTCACAAATAACGAATGCGGCCGGGCGAATGACGCCAAACGCGGCACGCATTTCAGCAAGAATGGCAATCAGGTTGCGAATGAAAAAGTCGGCGTGCGAGTTGCTCATCGAGATCGCGGTCTGCATCCGATCCCAAAGAATTGCCAACTTCCAATCAGCAACGACGCAGGTTCCCTCGGTCATCCCCTCGGACTCGACTACAGGAAGACCCCACAGCCTGGGATTACCAGGATTCATCGGGCCGCCGTAGTAGTAACGAGCCTCGTTGTCCTGTGCGAGATCCACTTTCTCCCAATCAAGTGGATTCATCACGTAAGCTGTCGGCCGAGCGCGTCCCACGGTTCGAACCTTGGTTCTTCCCTTACGAGTGGTAGTGAAAATGTTGGTATCGAATGCTTGCGGGGTAGTTCCGGCGACGTGCAGTACGCCATCAAAGTTCTCGCCGGCTGCGTTGCCCGTCAGAATTTGATCTTCCAACTCTTCCTCAATACCATAACGAAGAAAGTTATCGATGATCGTGCGGAGCTGTGGAGCATCGGCCAAGGCGCGGTTGGTAGCAGGAATCCAATGTGGGATGGTTTTAACGGATTCTGTAATCCTCGCCATTGCCATCGCGGATTCGGGCTTTTCACCCGAAGCGCCTGTCGTTGCGGTCGCTTCCGCGGTCGGGGCTGCGGCGTTGGTTACACCGGTGATTCGCACGTATTCAACCGTGTCGCTGCCCGTCTCGCCAACCGTGATAATGTCTCTCACGGTCAACGGGCGAGCGTAGAAAACATCCTGAAGAGGCTTGAAGTCCGGGAAAACCAACGGTCCCGCACTGGTAGATCCCGCCCCGGTTATGAGGGTTTTCAATGCGTCTTCCATACGCGGAGGCAGACACGCCCCGATGTCCACGCGCGGCGATTGAATCTGCGACTTGCCAGACGGAAATCTGCCACCCTCCCACTGTTTCAGCCACTGGCTAAAGTTCTCATCGCCGACGATCAGTTCGCCTAGCGATTTGAATGGTTTCAGTTGTGCGCCATCACCGCCCCTCGGATGCGGAACCGTCGGATTGACATTGTTAAGATTAGTAAGACGGTCGCCGTTGCCCCTGCGAATATCTTCAACGGTCTTGATCTCAGCCGCCGCAGCCTCGAGTTCTTCGAGTTCTTTATTCAGATCTACTATCTGCTTGATCTCTTCTTTGGTATTAACGCCCTGCTGATCTCCTGTTCTCTTGTCAGCTAGATCAAACAGTTCGTTTACCTGGTTGGTCTTGGTGGCAATTTCAGTTGCCAGCTCTTGCAGTTTCTTTGCCATCAGTCACTCCTAACGGTTTAATGCGTGTTTGAAGACGCAGGAAGGTGGTTTGCGCGGCGCGCTTCTCCGTGTCAGTCGCCATCGGCTGAGACTCATCGAGCAAGGCTGTAAGGTCTTCAACTACTGATTGAATATCCTTGAGGCCTTCGCTGATTCGTCGCCGATTCTTTTCAGAGAGAATGCGGCCAGATTTCACGCGGGCTTCGTGATTGCTACGAAACCGCTTCGCTACTTCCCGCAGGGCGGACACCACCAATTGGGAGTGATCGTCTAGGTCGAGACTGCCGGACACCGGCAGATCGTTTTGCAGATCGATAATTGCTTTTAGGTAGAAAGGTTCGTCAGAACCAGAGTCGAGATACGCGCGGCCCTGCGACAAAGCGTGATCCTCAAGCATCGCAGCGTACTCTCGGGTTGCTTCCTTAACTTTTGCTTCCCAGTCAAAGTCAATGCCGGCGATACGCGCGGCTAATGCCGCCGCCAGCATCTTGGTGACGATGTCGCAATAGGCTGACTCCATTTCCCAACGTGACGGGGTACGTTCCGATAACGCGTCCTCATACATTCCCTTGACTGTTTGTGAGTAATCACGACGAGCAGAAGCTTTCAAAACATCGTAAGAGATATTCAGAGCACGGGAATACGCCTTCAATCGCGCTTTGGTAGGGGTTGTCTTCCCCTCGAGTGTGTTAGTGATCTCATCAACCTTCACGCCCGCTTCTTTTGCCATGCGCTCGATCAAGTGCTCGCGGGTCAATCCGTCATCAGCCAGATCATCAATGTGCTGGTTGAGATTGATCGCCAACAACGAGGGGCTTGCGGGAGTGGTATCGGTAACGTCCTCACACTCAATCGGAATGAACTTGACTGACGCGAGCGACTTAAATGCTATTGCGCGATTCAGCGGTTCAGCGGGACGCGGGGTGAGAGATCCTTCTGCAATGGGCCAACTTGTGATCCGTCCATCATTCTGGCGCTTTACTCTATGGCCGGGCGCCCCAGAACTCCAGCCTAACTTTCCCTTCTTGACGATCCCAAAGACAGCCTTTTCGTATTCGTCGGCCATGTTAAGAACCGTTTCTGCCCAAATACCGATCGTGTCTTTCTTGGTCTTAATCGGAGCGAAGGTGTGATCGGCCAACTCTTCAAACGCCGACTTAACGGCATCCGGTAGATCAGCGCCATCGTAGAGCGGAAAGCCGTGCTCGAACAGAGTCTCGGACCCATCACCGAACCTTGGACCGTAGTAAGTGTCTTTTGTGAAGTAGTCGCCGACGAGATCTTTGTGATCCGAGTCAGAGAAACGAACCAAGTAGCCGCCCACCTTGCCGTTATCGTCAAGGGCTTTGACTTCGCCGCCAAACCATAGGAGGGTGTCTGTCATGCGCTTATCTCTGTATCACGGTTGCGAGACTTACGTTTTTGAGAAACAAAAAGCCCGCCGACTCCGGTTAAGGAATCGGGCGGGCAGGTCACGGTCGTTGTTGTGCGCCGTGCTTAACTCGCTATCTAGTTGCTAAAGACCTTTACTGTACCTTGATCTGCGTGGTAGGACTCGAACCTACAGTAGAGATATTCCCTTTCGGCTTATTACCTCCTGCCCCGTACAGTTCCCTTGCGGGCATCAAGTCGGGCTATGTCTGCCTCTTTGCAATCACACGCTTCTCAAGACTTCACTTATAAACAAAGTAGGGCGGGAGTCGCACCCGCTAACCGCACTGCTCAGGGCATTGTTTGTCGCTCAGTCCCTCGTGCGAAACCATCCTAACGCCTGAGCCACATGGCGCTGGAAATGCGCAGGTCCACTTTGCTTCAATCCCATCTTCTCACCGCGTCTTCAAAGCATCAAGCCGTTGGCTAACATTTGCCAGCAGGCGTTTGAGGTTTTCAATCTCTTGGTCTTTCGATCCGTGCGGGATTGTAGCACGCTCCTTTTCTTTAGGTTGCGCGGGCGGTTTACGCTCTACTTGTTGAGACGTTGTGCTCATTTAGTTTCAGTGCGTTCTTCGTTACTATCCGGCGGAAGAGCACGATCAATCGGGTAGTGAAACATGATTGAGCGGAAATCTGGGCCGTACCGTTCATACCAAGGCAACCACTGTCGTTCGCGCATGATGATTTCAACTTCATCAAATACCGTTAGCTGTCTCACGCCGGCAATTCCTTTCCGCCGTTCGTTGGCACATCATCTAACGGCATATCAAGTCCCGGTTCCGGCGCAGGAGCAGGGACGCTCGCTGGAAGGTTCGCTGGAATGAACGCCGATCCTGACTTCAGGCAGTAAACATCGTCAAGGCCCGTCTTGTCCGGCTTCGTATCTGCCGGGAGATCTAATTGTGCCAACCCTTGCGCTCTGGTAATCAATCCACCTTGAAAATCCAAAACTACGCGACCATGCTTGGCGGTTTCATCTTCCTGAAGCGCAGCAACCTCAGAAAGATCGTGCTCGACAAACCGTGACTCATCAGTGTCAAAGTCTCGTAGAAGTTGAACCGTTAACTCTTCATCAATGTGCCACCAAAGAGGTACAAGATAACCTTTTGCAGCTCGCTGCTCTGCTTGCTGCACGTTGTTGTAGATCGCGTGCTCTGCTCCTGACCCTAACTCCAGACACACGGCAGGAATGCCGGTCACGGCGCAGAATCGTTCCTCACCTAAGTATCGCGAGACTCTGAGATCCAATTCTTCTGGGGTGAACCCGAGCTTGTGGACTGAGGCATAAGCAACCACAAGCGGCTTGCCTGAATTACTCCCCGAGGTTTGCTGAATCAGTGAAGCCTTCACCCCCGCGATGTCTTCCTGTTTCAGATTCCCGATCTTGTTGTCAATCGAGAGGACATACGGAGGCACGCCACTATTGCCCAACAACTTACTGGAGAAATCTACAACTTGGCTATCGCTCAAGATCTCGCGGAGTATCGTAGCGATCCCCGAAAGGCCGCATCGCGTGTTGCGCGGATCAATCCCGTCGCGGAAATGGATTACGTCCTCCACTTCAACTCGCACGGGTTGCCCTTCGCGCATCACTTCGTAGTAGGTTATGAACGTGTTCGGATCATCATTCGCACCACGAATGTATGACCCTTGATTGTCATTTACCCAGCGGGGTTTGACATTCCAGTGTGGTTCATACCAGATTTGGCCTACCTGATTAAGATCGTTTCTAAACTTAATGAAGTAGACATCGCCCTTAAGAATCCATGAGAAACCAAAAGCCTTCCATAGGGTCGATGCGGACATGAAAGGGTTAGGGCGCTTGAATAACTTTAATAGCGAGTGATTCGGAACCGATTCCGATTCATCGTCATCTTTGAGTGGCTGCTGAACTGTTAACGGCGCTTCCGGCAATCGATTTCCAAGCCAGCGAACGCCGGCCATTACGAGAGACGATGTTGAGGGATCAGGATTCTTCTGTGTGAACGTTGGACTCCACTGCGGCCATGAATTCCAGGATGGCACATTCCCGGTATATTGAGGGAAAGGCAGGGACTTAAACGCGGTGATGGCTGCTTTAATGCGAGTCAGAAACCCCGGTGCCGCCGATCGATCGTTCGCGCGCCGGACCACTTCATCAGGTAGATCGCGCTGCTCGCCGTTATAAAGATAGCCGTCGCTAGATGTTGATTTGAGTCTCTCGCGAAGAGTCACGCAAGAGAATTTAGATTATTTGTGAGGTTTACGTTTGTAGGCTAATAACAAAGGTGGTTCTTAATCCACCAAGCACCATAAACAGCACTGGCTAATAGATAGCCGACCGCGAGTAGCATGCTCACGCCCAAGAATCGCCGTCGATAGACCAGAGCATCTACGAGGTTAAATGCGACTATCAACAACCCAACCAGTGCGCCTATAGTTTCCATACCCTGAATTATAACCCCTTACGCTACTAGGTTGCCGGATTTGGTCTATCCGACTTCGGTGGTCGGATTGGTGAATACCCGGTGCCAGACATAAACTGTTTGTACGAGACTTCTCGCTCGCGCAGCTCTTCTTGATCAGCAACGAACCCAATTTCGATCAATGTCGCCGGAGTGTGCCATGTGGCTTCCTCAACAGTCACGGGTTGATTGATTGTTTTTGTCTCCACCGTCTTCTCGCAAACCGCAGACGCGCTGACATGGACAACGATCCTTGTGCCAGCGCCAAAGTCTTTAATGGCATCGAAGTCCGTTCCTGAGAAAATCTGGTCTGGCTGTAAGATTTCAACTTGCTTCCGAAACCACTCAGCAATGCTCTGCTTGTCCTTCAGTTCGCCGCGATTCTGACGCGGTAGCGTTCGCACTAGGCACTCGCCCATACCTTCGGGTATATCAAACTCGGGGTTGGCTTCGAGAAAGGCAATGATCGCCTTTAGACCCTTGATTTGCTCGTCGCGTGGATAATCGTGTTGTGTTTTCATCTCTTCTTCTCGCTCGGCTTTAGTATCGGAGGCTTGATCTGTCTCCACATTGGCACTTTCGGATCTTGATTTCCGCGCCCCTGATTAAGCATTCCATCAACAAAGGGCTTGGGCAGCGTTCGCAGTGCGGCAACGGCGCGATCTACGGCCTCGCCCTGCGAACACTCCTGTTCTGCAAGAAACCGCTTTGTCTCTGGAAGCACCAGGCAGTTCAGCGCGACTCGCTTCGCCTCTTCGGGAACCCGTTTTGGCATGTAGAGATTATAGGATACCTGTAGAGGTTACGCTACTAGAATCCTACACTTTAGGCGTACAAGATGCGGTCGTTGGGTTTCGTGACCATTACGCCGTACCTCAACATGTCGATTTCATCGTCGCCGCCTTCTCCGTTAGCGTCGGCGTTTACTTTCCGAATATCTTCAGGGTCACGCGGATCTTTTACCATGCGGGGTATCGCCGCTCTGGTACGTGTGCAAGTTGAGAACAGTTTTAGCCGCGACGCAATTCCGACGGCCGCGTTACCTAACCGGCTTAATAGTTCTTGTGCGCCGGTTATCCGATCAATAGTAGCCTTTTCGAGTCTTAGGCCGATTGCCTCTCCCGTGTCGGGATCGCGCGCCTCTGCGTATTGGTCGGCAATTGTTTTAGCCTCGCGGTCTCCGCGTTGCTGAAAGCAATCGTGCCCAGCTACGATCTGTCTTACTCTCCGCCACTCAATACCGCAACGCTCGGCTAAGCGCCGGATCGCCTTACAATGCGCTGGCGGCAACCATCCAGATCTAACGTGTTCACCGATTAAGTAGATACGACCGTCATTATCTTCGGTGAATAGACCGAATGCCGTGGGATGCGCAAAACCGTAATCCAACGATCCCCAGACGGGCCAGTCACCCGGAATACTGAACGGCTCGCAGACGTGCAAGTCCTCGTCCCATTCCTCAAAAAACAGTCCTTCCGCGCCGACCCACAGCCCTAACCGAAGGCGACTGCGGCGGACCCCAGTGAGCGCGTCGAGCTTGCTCATTGAGCGCTTGCCCTGCTCCGTAAGATTACCCTCACTATCATAAAGTGACGGGTTGTCTTCGTGCCTCGAATGGAACACCTTGAGCGGCACACGCTTTAAAATCCAGTGATCCTCCGGACCAGGGTTACAATCTCCGAAAAGCATTGGTGTAGACGTGACGGCCCCTCGCCCTGTACACCGTGTAGATAGAACTTCCCAATCGTCAAGCGTTAACTCCTCCGCTTGATTGACATATATAAAATCACGCTCACCAGATAGCACTTTTCCGGGCCTGTCCATGCCGCCAATGTAAAGACGTGCCCCGTTCGGGTAGTCGAACCATTCCGGCTTCTCGCCTCCGTATGGAATGGATCGGCTAGCGCTTGCCACAACGAGTTTTTTGTATGTGACGAGGACCGTGGGGTTAATGTCGGCGGCGACCTTGCGAACAAGAGCACCGGAAGCGTGGGGAGTTGCGCTCAGCAGGCCATTAAGACGCCATAAGGTTGCCCACGTCTTTCCGGTTTCGGCAGGGCCGGCAAGCATGTACTCCGTGCCGGTGTATGACTGTATTTCAAGGTTTGCTCCACGGAACTCTGGAGCACTGAGCGATAGGGAATTAGTGGATCGCTTCTTCAGCTTCTCCAGAAGGATCTGCTTTGCTTCCGGCGGCAATGAGCGCCAGTTCCCGCTCAATATCGGAGTCAAGTTGGTTGACATCTATCGTAACTCTCTCACGGTACTTGTCGGGCCGACGTCCCTTAAGCAAGAAGATTAGAAGCGTGTCTGAGTATTTCCGAACCTCGCCGCAAACTTCACCTTGATAGAATACGGGCTCATCAACGCCACTAAATGCTCGTCGCCTGGCCTCTTCTTCGAGTTCGTCCGTTCCCAACTCCACCGCTTCGTCCCACGCGGCCGCAAATAGAGGGTCAGCAGTGCGCCATTCATAAGCCCGCGAGCGAGTTAGCGAAATAGCAGCACATGCCCGACTTACGTTTCCCCCGGTTTGACGCAACACATCAAGAAACTCTTCAGCCTTTTTAAGCTGTACGCGGGATGTCCGCTTATTGCTGTCTCCCGCCTGTGCGGACCTGTCATTTTTGCTGGCCTTTTTCACTTCCTAGCTCTCAAGGTCGCTCACTGCTTTCCTTAAATTTAGTATCGTGTCGCGCATTATCTTCATATATGCTTTCCACAAGACGACTACACGGACCACTAAGAGCGTTGCCAGGCTCCCAATCGTAAAACCTAGTATGAAACCAGCCCAATTCACTCGCTCACTTTTCCTTTATCTTCACGTAGATGGTTTGATCGTCTCTCTCTCCGTCTGACCTGGTTACGCGATTTCGTAGTGCGCACTTTTCACCAACCGTGCCCCCACTTAATTTCACCAGTGAAAACGTTGTATTGGTTGTGTTTGAGTCAATCGCCACCGACCCTGTCGTGACCGTCCATAGGGAAGTGTTGAAAGTTAGCGTACCCAGAAACGCCGCCCAATCTATGCCGAAAGTCCGTATTGAATCCGGGTCTTTAATATAGGGATCAACTCTCGTTCCTTCTGCCATATAAATCTACCGATCAATCTGAAAAATCTGGCTTGAAGTCGGTATCGTCATGAACTGCGAACTCTCGGGTATCACGTACATATCGATCGGTATCGGCCACACCAATAAGACACCACTTGTCGTGTGTCCATGAACTGAATTGGAAATAACAAGAGCGTTTGCTAAACCTAAAACTACGTTTTGTGCTACGTGACCGTGGCTTGCGCTCTCAATAGCTAAGCCATGGGCCTGAGAAATAGCAAGATCATCAGCCGAATGTGAGTGTACCGCTGATTGGAGGCTTAGGTTCTGAGTTTGTGTCAACGACAAACCGTCCGCCGTATGACTATGCGCACCGTCGCTTACTATCAGGTCAGTCGCAGCACTAAGAACAACACTCGAAGTTAAATGCTCGTGAGCACTGTTATGTATCGTAAGGTTATGGATCTGAGTGAGCACCTGGTGTTCGGCTGTGTGGGCGTGGGCTCCGTCATCAATGGCGATCAGATGCGCCTGTGTTAACCCTACCGTTTCAGCCGAATGCTCATGGGTCGCATTCTGGAGAACCAAAACGGCAGCCTGATTCACGTCGGCATTCTCTGCGCTATGTCCATGCAAAGTCGAAGCGACAACCAGTTCGTGGGACTGGGTTAGAGATGGAGACGCAGCAGAGTGTCCGTGAGTAGCATCGGCAACTGACAGGGCGTGAACCTGTGTGAGTGTTGGCGAGTCCGCAGTCTGCGCGTGGCTCGCGTCGGCAGGTTGCAGCGCGTGTTCCTGAACGAGCGCGACCGACTGGGCTGCGTGACTGTGCGCACTGTCGGCGACGGCGAGCTCGTGGACCTGGATAAGGCTTAAACTGGCTGCCGTGTGACCGTTAACCGCGTCCGCAACCGTCAGGATATGAACCTGGGTCAGGGTCGTGGAATCTGCCACATGGGCATGACTTGTATCGTCAACCTGTATCGCGTGGGTTTGTGTTAAGGCAGGCGATTCGGCGATATGCGCATGGGCACCGTTTGCGACGACAAGTTCGTGGACCTGCGTTAGGTCAACATTCTGCGCAAGATGGCCGTGAGTCGCTGCGTCTACACCCAACACAATGACTATGCTTACGTTCTCGCTGGAGTGTGCATGAGTTCCCGATGCGATAGTTAAGTTGTAAGTCTGCGTAAGCGCGATGCTCTCAGCGGTGTGATCGTGAGTCGCGCTACTCACTGTCAATTGATGAGCCTGCACCAGCACCGCATTCTCACTGGAGTGCGAATGAACACCGCTCGCCACGCTCAACACATGGATTTGAGTCAGTGTTGGACTTTCAGCGGTGTGAGCATGTGGGCCGCCTTGAACCGTAAGTGCGTGGACTTGTGTGACTACTGGGCTGGTTGCTGAGTGCGAGTGGAGACTATTCTGAACCGCGAGCTCGTGAACTTGAGTTAAGGCGATATTCCCCGCTGAGTGACTGTGAGCAGCGTTAGCGATTACTAAAGCATGGACTTGGGTGAGCACTGCATTAGCAGCCGTGTGTGAGTGCGCCGCGTTCTGTATTATCAGATCGATCGACCCAACCCCGGTTGGACTCTTAATCTCCACCAGACCCACCAGCGTCGGACTGGCAGTCGAGAGCGTGAACGACGCGCTCGCCGTGGAACCCGTGGCGTTGAAGGTTTGATCAGCGCAGGCAATGCCTAATCCATCCATGCGCTCGGTCCATCCAGCAGGGGCAGTGAAGGTTGGGACAGCATCGGCAACACAAGTGGCTTGCACAAGACTGTGCGTAAAACTCCGTGATACCGCGTCCCAGGTCGAAGTGGTTGATGAAGCGCGAGCATCGGCGTCAGACAATCCCACCGGCGCAGTCTGATGGCAGTTGTAGTAGGTCGTGAGGCAGGCGCTGATTTCCCCTGACCCAGTGCGGTTGAACCGAGCGTCTATTGAGCCATCGTACAGTGCCCAGTATTTGCGGATGGTGGTTGCACCGCCGGAGGTGGTTCCTGACCACGCGCCGCCAACTTCAGTCCAGTCGCCGGGGCTGTTGGGTGACGGGGCTGTACCGACTGCCTCGACTGTGGCGATAATCAAGTCTTTATTGCCGTTGACATCGCTGCTGGTGGTTCCAGTGGGCAAGGTGACGTTCACGCTGGTGCCGTTGAGCTGGCTGCCTTGTGACCCGGCACGAGAGTAGGGGTAATCCTTGCTTGGAATGCAGATGATGCCTGAGGCCCAGCGTGCGCCGCTGGTGGGTGACGCATCCTGATTACTGAGACTGGTGTTCTGGTCGGCGATTACCTGACTGGCGGCGTTAATTACTAATGTTCCGCTGGCTATCGCCTCTGCGTCTGCGGTGTAGCCAGACGGGTCAGGCGCGTTGGTGGCTGCACGTGAGCCGTAGCAGTGCAGGGCGAGCATCTCTGGCGCTGAAGTAACCACCGTCGGTGGACGAGCAGGGTTCGATGTCCCGGTGCTGAAGCCGCGCTGGCCGTAGTTGGGGGTGACGAACGGTGATTCGAGGTCTGCGCCGCGAATGGTGCGACAAGTAGCGAGGCGCGTGACGGTGGCACCGAGGGTGCACTGTGGGTTGGTGAGTGGCAGAGTGTCGCCTGACACCACCTTACGCCACAGCCAGGTGCCGACGATGCCGTTGGTGGAGGTGCCGACAGTGCGCTGGTCGATGCGGGACCAGCCGGTGGGGTTGCCAGTCCACAGCACGTTGCCGGTGTTGGCGACATAGATGATGAGCAGGTCGCCGACCGCGTGGGTGGAGAGCGTGACAGTGATAGTGGAACCCGTACCGCCGGGGTTGGTTGCTATGGCGTTGAAGACGGTTGGGTTTGCCACATTCGTGCTAAGCCGTCATTGCTAAAGGCGGCAAGTCACTCCGGTGATGCTCGTGAGAGCAATAGTCATCAGTCCAGTCGTAGCCGCAGGTGGTAAACAGTACCCAGTGATTCTGATACCACTGATAACCCCAGCAACAAGGTGGACATTCAGGCGGTAGGGGTGGTGGTCCGAGTTCGTAGATTCGGGCTAGCCCAAAGGCGTATCGATACCGCTTTGCCCTATCGCGTTGACGCTTCCTCTGCTTCACTTTACCGCCCATGCGTTGTTCCCAAGTACTCATCGTTACTCTCCTAGATTACCGTCTGGTCCACTCGTCGCAACTCCACACTGGTGTTGGTGCCGGATACGTCGATGTCTACGCTTACCTCCACGCCGGGACTGATGACAACTATCCCTGTCTCGTCACCGCCCTGCGTCTCGATGATAGCCTGCTGTTGCGGCACCTCACCTTCAGCGGTCCGGGAACTAATCGTCGTCGTCATCACCGCGCCAGCGGCTGGCAGCACTGTGTTCTTCAACTCGTATTCAGCAGGGGGCGTTCCACCCATATCGTCGCTGGTGCTGGCCGATGAGGCAAGCAGTTGCAACGGGAACAGCGGGTCGTCAGTGTCAGGGCCTTCGTAGCAGACGACGATGCCGCATTCGTAGAGGATGACAACAGTGAAATCTTCCACGTCGATCAAGGCCGCCCCAATACCGTCGGCATCGGATGGATACGCGGTTGTTGTGACAGCGCGACGGACCAGTGAAACTACCTCGTCAAACTGACTGTCCAGAAGTTCGTTACCATAGTCCTCCCCGTTAACAACTAAGTAGACGTAGCCGCTGTCCGCTCCGATGTCAGCCTCAACCCATGCCCATGCCATGTAGCCGACAATCGTCTCGCCACTGATGTCCACATCCCCAGTAGCGGCATCCTGTAGCGTGTAGGTCTGACGCACGGTGCCAATGGCGGTTGAGTGCCGCTTGTAGTTCGTCTCACTCAGCGGGCGCTCATCCACCGCGCCAGTCCCACCTGTCGTGGTCCAGTTGTTCTGGTTGACAGAGGCAGGAAGTTTAGCCGTGGTCAGCTTGTTGCCGGGGTCAGTGAGGTCGTCGCCGTCGTCAACGTACAGGTGGGTGAACCATGTGAGGTGGTCGGCACCGGGGTTGCCGAGCCAGCCGTAGCGGAGAGCTGTTAACTGAGTGCCGTCACTACTAGCAGTAGCAGCCCCCTCAATTGAGAGTTCCTCAACACTGTTGATGTATAGCTTTACTTCTAGGTCATCAGCACCGTGGACTACATAGCCGATGCCGATTCTATAAGGTGTATTTGCAAGTAGTTCAGTAATTCCGTCATAGCCCGCTCCCTGTCCAGCGTTAAAGTCACCTTCGACAAGTCTCAACACTACGCCATCGCCCTTTGGAGTGACTGCAATACGCCACCCTTCGTCGCCGCTTAGACCATCATTTGCTGTGATGATTCCCACTGGCAAGTGATACACAACCTCCACTTTCACGTAGTCCCAACTTTGTGTGTGGGCGGTGTCAGTGTCACCACGGCGAGCTTCGGCGATCACTTCAAACACGTCAGCGGCAAAGTCTGGCGGCGTCCACGCCCGTTCAGCGGTGATGTCAACGGTGACGACTGTATCCACCAGCGGCATGTCGGTGTTGTCATAGTTCGGGCCTTCCACGCCATCAATGCGCGTCTTTACACGCGAGATGCCGATAGAGGTGTTCACATCGAACTTGCGCTCATAGATGATCTTTACCGAGTCGATGACGGCGGAGAGTGGGACACCGCCATCAAGAGCAGCAAACGTACAAATATTTCCCTGACCGGAGTTCTTCGCTGGGGTTGCAGTGTGATACACCCCGTTATCAACATTCCAGCTATTACTACCGCCGGGGAGACTAAACCCACCACCCGAATAGTCCTGTACGGTGCTAGTGTCCGCAAACTCCGTCTTCGTCTCCGTATGATCCGGCACCGAGTCATAGCGCCAGTAGAAGCTAATGCGACGGTTAGCGTCCAGCACTCCCAGCACTTCGACATAAGCCGCTGCCCCAGTGTCGGAGTCAAACTTCCACGAACCAACTCCAGCAACTTGGTGCGTGGCGTCGTAGCTCACCGCCCCGGTAATCACATTGTTGAAGTACCCTGTTGCTTGTACCGCATCACCACCGGGGTCGAGCCAGGTGATTTGGAATGTACGCGCATTCGGACTTTGCGCTATGTGTGAATGTGTCGCGTTCGCTACTGTCAGGGCATGAACTTGAGTAAGCGTGAGTGATTCAACAGAGTGAGCATGACTACTGTTTTGAACTGTCAGATTAGAAACCTCTGTCAACGTGGGACTGCCTGCGGTATGTGCGTGAGAAGCGTTTTGCACAACAATGCCATGGACCTGCGTGAGAGTTATGTTGCCGACAGCCTGCGCATGACTAGCATTAGCAACCACAAGCGAATGAACCTGAGTCAGTGAGACATTGGCTGCGGCATGTGCGTGACTGGAATTCTGAACAGTGAGATTCGCTTCCACACCCTGAACTACCCACAACGCTGCTCCTGTTTCTGCCGCGGAGATCGTTCCTGTCATGCGTAGGGTTGCGGTTGCTCCCGCGCTTACCAACCGATAACCGAGGTCTGCCGCGCCATCATCACCCGTAGTAGTCGAGTGATGTGTTGCAGGAGATTCGACATAGTTTCCATTCCATGTAATAGCCCCGGCTGAATCGTCAATCCCGTTAGTGGGCCGCGTCATCGTCGCAGTGTCATCACGGATGCCGATCAGCCCCATGACGACTCCGCCGCCAAGAACGTTAGCCGTAGAACTTGCTGAAACAGTTTGTGAAGAGGTGGTCCAATTCGTCATTGCCGCAGTAACGGCGACAGGAGTTAGCCACGAATCAGACGCAGCTTTCGCCATTACCATGATTACGGCGCTTGCTGTAGTTGGGCTTGCAGAAAAGTCGATGGTCGGGTCTGTGTCTCCGGATTGCCAGTCTCGATACCAACAAGCAACTTTCACAGAGCCCGTCCCATTGCCAGAACTGGTTGAGCCGTCAGCAAACTCTACTAATTCAGTCCAGCCTGCTGGTGAGGTAACTTGCGCAGTAATCGAGAAATCTTTCCAGCGCGCAAACAGGTACATCCGATCGCCTGCTTGTGGAGTCGCGGGAATCGCAACAGAGCCATCGGCGATTAGCTCTGCCCATGTACCTGTAACACGAAATGAGACTGCCATGATGTGTACACAAAAGGCTCGACTGTGCGCCGAGCCTTAATTCGAGGTTGTGATTATCGCACTCTCGGCAGCCGCTTTTTAGGTCGGATCTGCTATTTCCATCGAGACGGCCGGAATGTTCACGTTATTTCCCGCCGTGAGTACTTGTGAAGTACAAGTCGTCACATAGAGCAACCGGGTAGCGTCAACCCAAGCAACGTGATCAGCCGTGCCTGACGTGTCAACAGGTACAGCGCTCTTTGCCGCCGTTGTCACCTTACGCCCCGAGGTAGTCCCGTTTGCTTTGGTATAGTCCGTGTTTGGCGTCATAGCGGTGTCTGCAAGCTTAAAAGTCGTCACCGCCTCCGTGCGTGTGGTTGGCTGCCCGGCGCAAACGGTCATCAAGTCCGCTTGGTCCAGCACATCCCACGCGCCATCTAAGACATCATCATGTACGATTTTCGCCAAAATTACACCTCCCGATTATTCCAGCGTCGATTAGTCAGAACAATGTTAGCCAAGCTTTACTCCCGTTTCTTTGCGCGATCTAATGTTTCTGATGGCTTTTTCCAATTCCGACACCACCACTTCCGCTTCGTCAGGCTCAGTGACCGGCAACCCAAGGTCAACAGCCCTCATATTGTGGTTTCGGTGCGCCTTTTCCTCATCGTCACCAACCCATCCCACATTATCGAAGTATTGGCCTAACTCGTCGGACACGTCGTACTCCTGACCCTGTTCGTATGCCTGTTTGTCATGTATGAATCTTTGATTTGGAACAATTTTCATAGCCTTCCTCCGTTGCCCTGTTCACGATGCTTGTCTAATATCCTGCCATAGAAGTCTTCTTTATTTGCGAACGGTCCTCACCGCACATTCACCGGCACAGTTTGCACCCCACATGGTCCACTCACAGTAATGCTTCCTGACTTCTTCTTTGCCTGCAACTGAAACTCTGCAATTACGCTTGTAGCACCAGGGCTCACTGACTTAGACGCAGGGCTAACAGTAATTTGGCCTGAGTTGGAAACAACTTTCACCACTCCCGGCCCAGTCAATCCAGTAAGCGTAACCACCAACTTGCCCGTGCCCCATGCTGGAATCGTTGGCGCATTGATCGTCATTGCACATGGAGCAGGCGGCACAGGTGTTGGAGTCGGAGTTGGGGTTGGAGTGGGAGTAGGCGTGGGTGTTGGCACTGGCTCAGGGGTCGGTGTTGGTGCAGGCGCAACGTTCTTCACCGTGAACTTCACCTTTGCTGAATCTCCTGCGTTACCCGCCGCGTCCCACGCGCGCACGTACAGAACGTGCTCACCTTCGTTTAGCTTCCGTGTGTCGAGACTGTAGCTGTAGGGAGCCTCTGAGTCTTGTGCAATCACTTGATCATCAACGATTAAATAGGCCGTAACGGCATTGTTGGCGATCGCGGTCACTGTCACAGTCCCAGACAGTGTTGCACCATCAAACGGAGAAGTAACAGCCGCAGTTGGGAGAGGAGATGGAGACGGGGCTGGAGCAGGAGTAGGTGTCGGGCTTGGCGTAGGCGTTGGACTCGGAGCAGGCGCTGGCTCCGGCACTGGCGGTGGTGGCGCTGAGACATCCCCGGATATTTGAGCTACCCATAAATCATTTCGGCCTGTGCCCATATCGGAAGTGAAGAATACGAACCTTCCATCTCTGCTTACATTTGCCTTTGGTGTGCCCCAATAGCGTTTTGCGAAGTCTGGATTATTAAAGCTGGCGCGATGATGGAAGAGACGCTTGATCTTGCCGACCGCATCCCCCTGTACACCAACAATAAAGCATTCGTTCTTAAACCTGTTCGGATCGGCAGGTCCAACAATATCCCCGTAAGTGGAGAGCAAGGCCCATCTTTCATCATCCGCAGTCATTGATAAGTGATGGTTGATCCACGATGGCGAGTAAGTAAAAGGGATTTCTACCGCGTGCGGCGCCGACATTCGGCGCCCTGAGATTCCGCCACGCCAGCGATCATTCCCTGCAATAAAGTCCGTTCCCACGTCACAGTGCCCGATGGTGAAGTCTGGAAGCCCGGTTGTAACATCGGAGTGAATCTGCTCTCTTGTACCCGTCTCGACGTTATAGATGTATTCCGTATTGTCATCATCAGGAACGTACAAGAGCCACTTGCCGCTTCGATCGAATGCGATGCCGTTCATGTCGGTGGTGCGCACGTCGAGCATGATCTTGTCGAGCTCCACATCGTAAACAACAAAACCTTGAGGACCAGAACCAGCAAACCTTTTGTCGTCTCTGCTCTTATGTGATTGACGGAAAGAATAATCAGCGCCTAAGCGCGCGGTGAGATCTACAACTAAAGTGGATTGATCTGTTGACGGGTGATAAGCGTAAAGCTTCGCGTCGGCTATCACAAAGAGCTTATCCGGATCAATTCCTGACCACAACGCGGATTCATAGTTTGAATACATTCGCGCAGGTATCGGAGAGACAGGCTTTAATGCGCCTACTCGAGATCCGGTTGTAGGATCGAACCCTACGGTCCAGTAGCTATTCGAAGCTGAACCGAAGACATACAACCTCGTGCAATCACGATTGGCGGCCGGCCAAATTGAATAGGTAGTGCCGAATCCAGGGCCGTCCTTTTCATCCGTAAGACGGGTTAGCTTGATTCCTGAGAGTCCATCTATGAATGAATTGCCGGCTGGTGGTAAAGGGGAAGGTGCTGCGCTGGGTAAATAGGTTCCAGTGTCGGTTTTAATTTCCATTCTGACTTTCGCTGATCAACGCCTCCTCTTTATAATTGGACCGGAAGAATGCCCCCAGTCTCCCGGTCCTTCTCTGACAAAAAGCAAACCACTTAAACAACTCCCGCCCTCGCATGAGAGCGACTCCCTTTTAATCAGGCTTCGATTCGCTCGCTTCTGGTTTCACCCTATCCAGCTCGCTGAGCGTGATTTTCAATTCGTTAGCGGCTGTTAATCTTTTGATGTAGTGCTCATCTATCTTTCGTTGTGACTCCGCAGACTCAGCTTTCATTCTCCATTCGTCACGATCATCTCTGATTTCATCTATACCCACTTGCATCTGATCAATTCTTAAATGTAGCCGTTGAATAATCGCATTCAGTTCTGTGTCGGCCTCTACGTTGATCCTTCTCGCTTCTGCAAATGTCTTTACTGTTCGAGCCTGAGATTCATCTATTTCTGCCGCTGGCTTCTTTCTGTTGAGCCATAACAGCACCCATTTGTAAGCGCGATTCCCAATCCATCCAAGAAACCCTGCAACCATGAGGTACAGAAGACCGGGTAAACTAAGTGAGGGATCATAAAAGCCTTTTTGCATTTCATGATGCCCTTACGCATTTCCCTTTGATATGGTCATCCAACTGGTCCAACCGCCCCTCAAGTGAGCGAAGGCTTGCCAAGTTGTCCTTGATGGTTCTTCTTGGGATGGCCTCAAACGGCAATAGCACTCCGCGTCGATACCACGGCGAGGCTTCAGACAGTGGCACGTCTCCCACTTCGTAACTCACTGTTTCTTCTGGCAAGGCCGCATTAAACGGAATTGGCTTTACCGCTCCGCCATCGCATCTGGCGGCGTAATACGCCATGCCTTCATCATCGAAGACCCCGCGATACTCGATCGACGCATAGCACTTCCCGTCGCAACTCCCACAATGCGAACGGCAAGCAAATCCGCGCCACTTAAAGTAATGGCGTAGTAGCCAGCGCAGCAGCCAGATAGGCTCTACCTGTTCCAGCGTTTTTCGCTGTGTTACTAAGCTGAAATTCCGCACTTCCATTACGGCCTCACGGGTGGAGACGGAAGCGGCTTTTTGCCGGGATCTTCCGGCACACCAGGATCTGTTCCGCCATCTTGCGGCTCGGCATCGGGCTTCGGCGCTGGCGGTTCGGGTCGCTCTGGTTGATCTTTGCGTTTGTCGTCTCTCATTCACTTGCTCCTCAATTCCGGGAGGGTTAAAGTTCTGGCGCCCTGCGTCGCTTGTTCTTTGCGGAGCGGCGACGCGGGACGGTTGGCGGGCGCTTCCGGGCGTCCGCCGCCTCTAGTTCATGCTACGCACCAGCGCCTTGCGCCACCTTTTCTGCGGGCGTGAAGTCGACGTAATACTCTTTGCCCTGCTCAAACTGATCGAGCGCTGATTGATTAACCGTATAAAAGGCGATCTGCCCACCTGGGGTGGCTTGGAAGAACTTCTTATTTTCTTCGCTGCCGCTATAGACCGGGCTAAAGTGAACGCTCTGACCTTCCTTGAAGCTGCATACAAACTTGCATCGCACTGGCATCTCTTCCTCCTTTAATATGTCGCGAACACCTCGAACGATGGCATCTATTTGCGCCTTCGTCGGTTCCGGCTCTGGTAATGGACCGAACCTAATGTGCTCAATGTGATCGCAATTACTCATCTCATCTATCCTTGTGCTGGAAAGTAATCACTCAATATCAGCGCACCGCACTACTACGAAACGATTGTGGGGGAGTAGTTGTAATCTGCGCTCCAGTAACGATCGCTGTAAGGAAGAATCCCATTGCCCGCTTTAACTCCAAACTCTCAGGACTGCCTTTGTCTTCCTTGTACATCTTCCAGGTATGTCTATCGAACAGTAGATCGTTGGGGATGAAGATAACGAAGGTGGCCGCTTGGTTTGGTCCAACTACAACCCGCCCGTCGTAACTCATTTCATTAAGTCTATCCATCTGCTCGGGCACTGGATTCGGTATCAGGTCCGCTATTGCCGGCAGTCCTATGCCTGAAAAGATCGCAATTGCGGTCTTTCCATCCGGTCCCATGACGTTGTAGGGAGTGAGAGCCGATGCAATGGCAACCAGAAACCTTGTTGCGCGAAAGAATCTTGCACGCTTGGTTTGCAAATCCCGGATAGACTTAATTCCTTGAACCTGAGCTCGGGTTAGCGTTGAGTAGGCTGTAGGAAGATTACTGAAGTGCTTCTTGAACAACGCTTCGCATTCAGCTTGATCGAAGTTCGGATAAGTCTCTTTCGCTAACGCGCATTGAATTGGATTGAAAGATAAAACCACATCATTGATTTGAAACTGGCGGGCGCTATCGAGATTACTAACCACCAGTTGTGCCGCATATGTATCCTTGGCAAGATCTCCCCACAGCTCGGTTGCAACTTTGTGAGGGATCGCCATTGGTGCGGGAACAATATTGGCACCTTCTCCAGACACCGGAGGCGCGGCAGCCGCTCTGGGTTCCTGAGCAAGCAGGGGATTAGCGAACAACAGAACTGCTACGATGACGATCAGGTGTTTCATTGACTTCCTCTCCGGTTGGGAAACGCCGGCGAATGGCTCCGATTACATTTTCCCTGCCAGTTTTAAGACGATGTAAAGTAACCCCACTGCTGCCACCGCGTATCCCCACATCTTATCCATACCTTTACTGCCGCCCATTTTCTCCGCCAGTATCTCGTTGGTTCTTTTTTGCTCAGCCATCATATTTGCAATCAACGGGTCTGTTACCACCGCCTTACCTTGGCCCTCCGCAAAAGAAAGCCGCATTGCCCTAAATTCGTTCAACATCTCCGCCTGCATGGGATCAGCCACAGCCTGCTTGCCTGCTCCTTCATAGCTGGATTTTTCAAGTGCCGCTAATCGTCGATTTACCTCCAGATTATTCTCCGCGTTCTGACTGGCCAGGGCCGTGGCAGTGGAGTTCAGAGTGCGCTCGACCACCTGAATTGCTGCGAGGCTGCGATTCGCCTCTGTCAATCGCGCCACTTCATCACTGGCCCGGAAAGCGGCCAGCTTCTCCTGCTCCATCTTGTGAATCGCCATGTCGTGCGACTGGTGAATCATTGCGACTTCCCGCATATGCTGTGCGTGTAGTTCCGAAACCTGCTCGACCCGCTTGACTGTTTCTTCCAGTCGTCTGATTTCCGCTCCCATAAAGCGGTTGTACATCTCGCGCAGATCGTCCTGTCTCCGATTTGCGGCAGCGGTCAGATCCAGCACGTTCTTGGTAGGATCGATTACGGCCCCGCCGTATTTGTCCACCCCTAAACCGATCCCCTGTTTGCTGTTGCCGGCCAAGCACAATATCTCCTTCTACGGAACCTTACCGTCGACTTCTATTTTCTCAGCGGCCTCAAAACCCCAAGCTTCCGACGAGCACGGGTTGCTATGGCTAGAGCCTCTCGGAAAGAGTTTTTAAGACCGCTCAGAACTTTTAGTTAGCCTTCGGGTGGCGGCGGATTGTTCGCTGCCGCTGCGTTTGCCAGTGCCTCTGCCTGACTACGAACTCGGGACGCCAAAGCCCCTGATGCCGTATTGTCAGAGAGATTGTCGGCCGCAACCGCCGCCGCAATCTGATCCGCGATACCGTTGATAATGGCTACTACCGAGGGAACCACGCCCTCCAGTACTGTTACATCTGCTTCCAACTGCGTGAAATCTGCTGGCATAAAATTCTTTCTCCTTTTTAGTTAAGTTGTTGAGTCCTCGTTACGTTCGGAAGCGGCCCGCAGAAAGGCGATTTGCGTCTCCACTCGTCTCGCGAGCGCGTCGATCTTCTCTTGTGCTTTCGCATCATCCACCTGCCCCAATGCCGCAAATCCTTCTTTCAATGTGCTGTCGAGAATCGCCGCCCACTTACCCACGTTGGCGGAATGTTCCTGAATTGCTAGTCTGATAGAGAAAAGCTCGTAAGGGATTAATCTGTCGGCAGAGGTATCCTTGGTCCGCCTGCGATATTCACGCTGTTGAGCTTCTTCTTTGTCGTGCATGGCTATGACTCTTCTTCTGCTACCACCTTTGGCCTGATTGATAAAATCTTAATGGCGTCGTCTGCAGTCTGTTCCTCAGTCACCTCATGGGTGAGCACGTTGTATTGAAGTGCGTAAGCCTCGTCTCGATGGACCACCAACATTTCCTTTTCGATGATTGGTTCGCTCATTTTGCTCAATACCCAACCTTCCATAACTCCCGTGGGATAGGCTCAAACTGTTCGTCATGCCAGCCCATTAGGATCTCTTTGTCATCTTCATCCTGTGGGAACAAGCCGATGAACCTCCCGTCACCGCCGATTACCAGGTCCTTCTCCGTACCGTCAGCTAAGCGTACGATCTGATGGTGGTTGCGGATGAAGTGCTCGTTGCTCATAGCTTCGTCGCCGCAAATGCCGCGTCTACTGCCGAAGGACTCGCCAGTTTTTCAATCGTGCTGATAGCCCTGTCGGCATCAGGAGATGCCGCACGCGCACGTGCCACTGCCGATGGCTGAGTCGTGCCTTGTTGCTGTAGCAGCACCGCGATCGTACGTATCGTTGCGCTTGCTACCGCCAAGAGCATCTTTAATTGAGGGCTAAGGTTTCTCCCAACATCCGAGATTAGTTGTGTTACATTCGCGACCATCGTATTGAAGAAGGCTGAAGCATTGGCGAAGTCGCCCTTCTGATACGCCACATCAAAGTCCGAGATCACCTTCACAATCCGCGCGATGAATGCAGCTTGTGCCGGTAGCAATCCCGCGATTTCATTCAGAAAGTTTGATAGGGTTGCCGAGTAGAATGTGACTTTCTTTCCGTCAAAGGGGCAGGCGGTTGCGCTCAACGCCAAGGCGCCGATGCCGGCCGCGCCACCCACCTTAAGAAAGTTTCGCTTAGACAGGTCAATGGCTATATCTACTTCGTCGGTCGATTTATGGAATCGCACTCGATTCAAAGTAGTCATCAGCGGGTTATCTGTCGGCCAATAGCGTGGCCTGTCTTTGGGTGAATTCATAGAATCTCCTACTTATTCAATTCTTCTTTTGCGTTCCGGTTCCTCTACTCCCTCGATTTGACTGCGGAATCTAATTGCTGAGGAGTAGCGCCCGCTGGAAGTTCCAGCGCCACCGCAATACGTTGCTGAATCTTGTATTTTCGCCAGATAGCCCACGCCACAGTGATAGCGCCCACAACGGCAGCTTCTAACAACGCGCCTGCTTGGCTTTCAGTGATAAGTCCGTGAGTAGCAAGCCAGACTGTTAAACCGCCTAAGGTAGCGCGAACCAGGGAGCCTATAATTCCCTTAAAGAGGTTTGCGGTATCAACTCTGGTTTCTGGCATAACTTTACTTTCACTCCACACAGGATTAAGGATCGACTTGGGAGGCTATCGGTTAGAGTGTAATTGGAAGGTGGGATTTAAGTTTTGGCGGGCCGTTGTTTGGCTTCTTGGCGAATCAGATAGCGGGCGTATTCGGCTCGTGGTGAAAGCTTTACGGAGTAGCCCTGAAAGCACGAGTTGCAAACCCAACATCGCAAGCCGTGATCGCGCTGTTCGCCTTTCTTGGAAATGGCGGCAGGGTTGAAATCGTCGCGCTGGATGTCGTTCGATCCACACCACGGACAGAATTTAACCGCCCGCAAACTATCCTTGAATCGTCGGCCTCGTGACGGCATCTCCTAATAGCCCGATTGGCACCACTGACAAGTAGCGGGATCGTGATCATTCTCAAACTCAACCGTGAGGTGCCATTGCGGGATCTCTACCGCGCCGATCTTTTTGCCCTCTCCCGGTTCAAGCCGAATCGCTTTAATCTTACCGAGTTTCTCAGATGCATGCCGCGCAAGCGCCACCAACCCGCGCCTTGTAGTAGGCCGTTGGGCTTAAACGAGTCTTATCGTAAATCGGCCCTGCTATGTCGTTCCCATTCTTCCGATAAATCGCTGGTCGCAGTAGTTTGTGGGCCTTGAAGACCACATCTTTGTCATTCATCTTTAGACACACATTCGGGTAGGCCCCATCTTTGGTTGCGCCGAACGAGCCTTCGCCCTCCAGCAATCCCGCCAGCCAATACAAGTCTTTGGTTTCAAGCATGGCCTAATTATCTCAAGAGGATCTTCACTTGTCAGTCAACCAGGCTAGAACTCCTCATCATCTTCGTCGCGCTTGCGCTTCTCCTTGTTAACTCGCAACTTAACCCATGGGACGCAGACTATTCCGGGAAGCATCCCGCGACTGTCTTCCAATTTGCCGTCTTCGCCGGCGTTTGTGAGTAACGCTTTTCTTATGTCTTCGCGACTCATGTACTCAAGCCGCTGTCGGAATTCTTCTAGGTCAATGAAGTAACCGAGCCGTGTGAGCCAATCGTACACATCTGCTGCCGCCATTTCCCCCGTGTGGCTCGCGTCTTCGGTATCCTTAACTACCCTTACAATCGCATCGCAATCGGTGCTCAGTGTCCGATTCTTTAGATTACGCGCCTGCGCGCCGTGCGCGTGGATCATCGACTGCACGGCGGCATGTTCCGACGAAGGCAAGGCCAACGGTATCTTTTCAGACCACCGGGCCAATTCGCCGATATAGTCATCAATAAATTCACGCGCGATCTTTGACAAGACGGGGGGCTGCTTAGGTTGGGATGTTGAGTCACCCACCCCTTTGGTCTCAGTCTTAGCTGTTGGCGCCAGTGCGCGAATGATTTCTTTGCGGAGTCTTGACGCGCTCCATGCCTTCCGTCCGTCGCCCTGCACGGCGCGTTCAAGCCACGTTTGAATCTTATTCTTGCGCTTCAGCGGCGCTAACTCCTTGTAATGCTTTGAGGTCAGTTTGTCATTCCGGAGTGACAAAGGAATCGCGTTGGCTACCCATACATCGTTTCGTAGTGTGCCCGCTTTAAGCCCGGTCAGTTCAAGAGCGGCGGCGTATTTTCTGCCATATTCGTGCTTGCCGTACTCAATCCAATCCCCGCGCCAAATCCCAAGACTATCCTTGGCCCTTACCAGGCGCTTCCCCAGTTCAACCCAATCATCTATCGGCATTCCACGATCGATGATTAGCCCAACTGTCGTAAACGTGCAGCGGGGCATGTCAAGCAGATTCCGGGGCTGTTCTGCCAATGGCATCGCAATCACGTTAGATTTAATGTCAGATTCTTGCATCATGATGTCATCATTCTCCTCTACCCACGAAAGAGGTTTCATTCCGGTGAGGTTTTCAACTGTGAGGAAATCTCAACCTTCACGGCGTAATCTCGTGATCCAACTGGCATTTGAAAGTGATAAAACCTGACCTTGGATTCATCGCCATCATCGACGCCTAGCTGCCGTGCAATTTGGTCCTGACAGAACTTTAACGCGCCCGCGAGGTTGTCGTTATCAAGTCTCTTTGGTCCGATCCTGGTCAACTTCACCGTGCACGGGAGTTGGACTTTTCTACCGCGAAGGGCGCTGTACATCGCGATTGCTACCGCTTCCTGTTGATCATCTTTTCGCCGATTCTTGGAGCCCCAATGTTCTCTTTGATTCATCTCAGAGACGGTCTTGCAGTTCGGGACCATGAAGTCGATCGCTGTTACTGTCTTGCTCACTTCAACCTTTGCTCCCCTCAAGACAGGCCAAGGCAGCGTCCCGCTCAGTTAATTGGCGCATTGCCTCAAGCGCGGCGAAACAAATCGCTTCGGGAACAGTCGCCGCGAAGTGTTGACCTCCGTATTCATTGTCCGGTGTAGCAAACTCAACCCACCACAGACGGTGATCAACCGCAAACCTATCCGTCAACTGAAAGCGTAGGCCGCGTTCCCGCATCTTCTGAACTACTTGGAATGCTGCCTCAATGGATTCGGTGGGCCACCAGTCTTGCTCCGTAGGGTTCTCTACATCGCCTGTTAACCACACGTCTGGCCCGGGACTCCATCCCATTGCGCGGCGATCTGCGAGCGTCCAGCCCATTACCCGTAACGCAACCGCATCGCGCAGGTCTCTTCCACTCAACAGTTCATCATCCGCATTAGTCATATAGATCTCACTTCCGCTCTTCTTTTGTAGGGGCCTATAGGAGTTAAGGCCGCGCGTTCGCCGGTCCAGCCTGAGCGTCTCATGCGTTGCGACACCGTTTCCCTCGATATGCCCTTTTCATCGGCCCAGTCTGCGGCGCACTTCGTAACACCATTGATCGTGATCAAGACAGTAGTACTGCGATTTCTCTGCTGCTCTGCTTGCGTGGCCCAACGGCAATTATCAGGCTCATAGTTTCCATCGTTATTAAGGCGGTCTAGTGAGTGATTAGGCGAGGGTCGCGGTCCCATGTCGGCATAGAAATTCAGGAACGACGACCAGCGCTCACACACTCGGATGCCTCGGCCCCCTTAACGACGGTAACTCTTATCACTCTTCGTATAACATCTGCTCCTCATGGCGAGCCACGCGCTGTACGTGCTCGTTTTTGATTGCCCGTTGTTTTGATATGCCATTAATCAACTCCGTCTCGTTGTTCGCGTTCACTCTGCATCCGCAGAAACATTTCGAAACTCACTATCACTGCTAAGGGCTCTCCGTTATCTGTAATCACAAGTGCCGAAGGTAAGTCGCGCAATGTCTCCGAATTCAATTTGCGCAATTCACTTACGCCGCGATACTTGACGTTTGGATCAATGCGCGGAATTGCCCATTCAGTCAGCGGCCTCCTAGACCGTTAACGGTATGAACACCGCCAAGGCTGCAAATCTCCGTGCGAATTGGTTCTGGCGGTTCGCTATGGGGAAAGTCTTTGCAAACATTGCAGCGCCTGCACTGCCACTTGTCCCACGCGAACGTAGGGTAATGCTCAATGAGAATTCGCCATCGGTGGCGACACGTTCTCACGGTTCCCCCAAGCCTCCGAATTAACCACTGCCTAAAGGTGGAGATTTCTACTCAACTCCGATCTTGTGTTCAGCTTCAAAGGCAATTAGAGCGTCAACGGTGTTAATTACGGTAGTCGCTTATGTCGATGCTTCTTCCACTGATTAGGATCTCGACCCCTTGAATAAAAATTCACCAGTTTTCTCTTTAGTCTCTCTGACATCTCATCGTGCTTTGATGGGAGTCCATGCCGTGCTCTATTTAAGTTTTCTAACCGATCACGCTCGGCGTTTGACAAATGCGATGTCTTCAACCTTTCTCGCTGATTGCAAAACTGGCACATCTCGAAAATCTCATTTCCACGTTTGCGCCATCGCTGCGCCACCCGTTCTTCGTGTCTGCCACAGTCACAGCGTACCAAGAGAATTTGCCCTCTCTTTTTCCCAAACTGACTGTGCCGACGGCCAAGGTATCCGATCACAACAAGGCAGCCCTTACGTTGGCCCATAAGCGACTTGATCGGCTCGGGCGTGTAACACGTCGGCACCGTATCTGGTGGCGCATCCCACACCTCCCGGTTGTTCTGCGCCTTCTTAAACTCGTGGTGATAGCCACGCGAAATCACACGACCCGCAACGCGGTCAATTGGATCGGGCGCGAATGAATCAGGGTAATCTCTAGCCATTACGTTTTAGAGCGAATCTCCTTCGTCAACTCTAGTTAGTACTTCTGCCATCACTCCACCACCTCGAAAGTCGCATCCCCTGAACCGATAACCGTGTTACCGACGGATGCTTCCACCAGCACACGGTAGATACCGGGACAGGCATCGGATGGAATCGGATAAGTCATGTTAGGCTGGAACGCCTGACCGGGTTGTAAGCGCCAGTAGTTCTTGGGTAAGTCCACTTCACCTCCGCAAGCCGTTTCCAGCTCGGCATAGGTCTTAATCATCACAGGCTTGTCGCCGCAGTTGGTGACTATGACCTGAAAGCCCATGGTTGAGCCCGCAGTTACAACTGTTGGCGTTGGTCTAACATTTACCGTGGCACAACGATCTGAACTGAGCATTAGAAGTAAGGGAAGTAATAAGATCATCGATTCTCCTTGCAAAGATGAATCAGAGTTCGTTTAGGTTAAGGTGCCACGCGATGATGAAACTTATCGTTGCTTTAGGGCCGATCACTTGCCCGATGATCAAGGGATCTGCTTTACGCTTCGCGGGACAAATTGCAACCTGATCAAAAATCTTGTGGGCCATCGCGTCTTTGGTTGCGCTCATTACCTCTACGCGGGCGGCTCTTAGTGGAAACACAACATCGCGAAACTCGCTTGGGTCCGCATAGTGTCGCGTGTACGTGGTCTGATCTTTTCGGGTCATCGTTGCGGTGCCGCGCCAAACTTCCGGCACTGGACTGACGTACTCGCCCTCTCCTGCTGGCAGCTTGTCAGGCTTTTCATCGTTGGGAACGGCGTAGCGCGGGCCGTAATCGCTGCTAACACGATCCCCACGTGGGCGAGCACGTTCAACGCGAATCGCAAAGACCTCGACGGGAATGTCGGGAATGATCGTGTATCCGGCCTGCACTGCTGCGAGCAGCTTGCGATAGAACTCCTGTTGTCGAGTTGTTTTGTTGAGTTGCCGCCGCAGAGCGTCCATGTTCCACCCCGCCGCAGCCGCCTCATTAAGCGCGGCGTCCAAGTCGTTAATTTCGATTTCGATTTCAACGATCTTATTCTTGAGCCAGACGGCTAAATCAGCTTGCGCGTTCTGCATCTCAACGGGATTGCGCGCCACAAGGTGAACTGATGAAACAGGTCCGACATTTTGAACGGTCAATGCTTCAGTCATGAAATCTCCTTTTGGTATAAACCTGAATGAACGTATTTAAGCCCAGACGCAGCAATTCGCTGGTTCTCGTGTTCCGGTGTCACTCGCCAACCGTCAACAAGAGAGTAAAAAACTATCGAGAACCAACCACCGATCTTCAGAACCCGTGCGACCTCGCAGTAAAAGCCATAGCGGTCATCCGGCGGAATAAGAGAGATCATTGCTTGGCAAATCACCGCATCAACCGATGAGGCACTAAAGGGCAATCGTCGGGCATCAGCGCGCACAAAACGCTCGGTCGAACGACTAAGCGGCGGAAACAAATCCACTCCGTAGGCAACAATGCCGCGCGACGCGGCGATGATCCGGTCTTTGCTGTCACCGCAGCCGATGTCTAGCAAGACGCTCCCGCGCGACAGTTTGCCCTTAAGAGCGGCATACGCCGGGGAATGCCGGCCGCGACGCGCGCCAACGCTTCGCAGGCGCTTTAGGTTTTCAGCCCAACCCGGAAGCACGGTGCTCGTCCGATCTAATTCCAACTCTTCTCCCTTTCTTCACCGCGGGACACACAAAGGCCCGCCAGTCACACTAAACTCATGTAGCTTTCGATGAAGGCTTGCGCGACTTGTGGAACGATTGCATTGCCGTAGACTTTAAGCGCGTTTCGTTCCATTTGGACGGATAGCCCATCGCTAGGCAGTAAATCCCTGTAATCACCCGCCAAGGCGCGCCCTGCCCTAACAAACGAGTCGCCATCGACGGAGAGTGACGTGTGCGCGCGGCTAGATACGCGGTTGTTCGGGATAGATCCTTGCCATCGCGAGCCGCAGGCGTCGGCCACAAAGAAGACCCGCTTGCGTTCATGGTCCGCGCCAACGGTACTAGCTCGCATAATCTTCGCCCCGCAGGCGTAACCCGCTTTCTCAAGATCATCGAAGGCTCTGTCGAGCCATCCCCAACGAATCGCTCCCGTAACTTGTTCTCCAAACAGCGTTGCAGGTTTGCGCTCTGCGAAGAGCCGAAAGAAACACGGCCAAAGGTCGCGTTCGTCTTGATGGCCCTGTTTTTCTCCTGCAACGCTCCACGGTTGACAGTGACATGATGCGGTCCAAACAGGCTCGGCGTCAGAGACTCCCGCGAGTCGCAAGGCAAACGACCATCCGCCGCCGCCGGCGAAGAAGTGGCATTGTGTGAATCCTCGGAGATCGTCTGGTTTAACTTCTTCAATGCTACGCTCATCAACTTCGCCTAGTGCTATCAGATCTTCTTTGATCAGCTCTCTCAACCATGCGGCTGCGAACGGATCGAGTTCGTTGTAATAGGCGGTCATGGTCTATCAACTACGCGCATAAGTGTGCAGCGGGCGCATACCAGCGCTGCAAAGTTCTCATGTATTCAGCTTGATACCTTTTCGCCGCCGATTCATTAGCCCTGGCAAGAAACTTAGCCGGAACCAAATCGTAGCCATCGTTAAAAGCTTCGAAGTAAACTACGGCATGATCCTGTTCCATATCGTCACAGTAGCCAGTCTGGCCACTGAATTCACTGTTTGTCGCTGTCACAAACTGCCCGACAAAGAGATCGTAATAGCGCTTCTCACGACCCGCAGATTCTCGTTCGACAATGGCCTCAATTGTCGTTCCAATTCGTTGCTCAACAAACTGGACTAGATCGGTATCGGGATAGAACCATTCGCCGGTGAGCCGATGCTTAGCAAAGCGGGCGTGGATCTCACCCTCGCTTTCACCCTCAACGGCCTCCCAACAGCCAAGCCAACGAGTAGGAAACGGCCCACTACCGTAATGTCGGAGTCTGGATTCAGGGTTAGTAGTAAAACCGACTTTTAGTGGCGGGAAGGCGTAGTCCGGAATAACCATTTGTATGGCGTAGAGATAAGGCATCAAATAGCGCCTCCCGCGCATGCAAATACACCCATCAAAGCCGAAGGTGGTTTCGATAGGTGGTTGCTACTTTGTTGACTTAGAGATTTGTGAGATTTACTTAGGAATTCTGGTGAGCCGAGCAGGGCTCGAACCTGCGACCCGCTGATTAAGAGTCCGCGTCCTGTACTTTTCGAATCATTAAGGAATCCCACGTTAACCCTTATTTTACGCCCCTTAGAGCGATTTATCATAGGGAAATCTTGTAACTCTTGGGGTAGTCGTGTAACCTGTTGCGCCTCCGATACGTGGTTGTGAATGTGGCTGTTTTTATGGGGCGGGACCGAACTGGATCGTTCTGGAGAGACGCAGCGGGGGCTTTGTATGGCCGCGTCACATGGGTTGATGCGCAGGGTAAGCGACGGGAGCGCAAACGTAAAGCGATTTCCGGTACGTCTCGCGAAGCGCGCAGGCATATCAAAGAGATGCTTGACGAGCTCGAAGATCAGGGAGACGAGCGGAGCATCGACGGTGCCAGCCTCACGTTTAAGCAACTCGCGGACTACTACGAAAGGGAATACGCCGTACCTGCTGAGTATGACAAGCACGGCATCAAGAAAACCGGGCTTAGAAGCTACCAGGATGTTAAGCGCAAACTGAAAACGCTTCGTGATCATTTCCACGGTCGGGCACGGGAAATATCCTACGGCGATATTGCCGCCTTCAAACGTTTGCGGCTCAGCACTCCGGTTGTGGTTCACAAGAGAATCGGGAAAGGGAAGTATAGAGAGGAGCAGCGCCCGCGTTCGATAGCTTCTGTCAACCGCGAGCTTTCCTTGCTGCGCCGACTCTTCACCGTGGCTGTTCAAAACAAGTGGATTACCCGCAATCCGTTCGGTCAGGGAGATCCACTCATCAACCTTGCCGAAGAACAGCCACGGGAACGAATAGCCACCAAAGAAGAGCGGGAGCGCTTGCTTGCTGCCTGTACCGGCCAACGGGAACATCTCAAGGCGTTTTTGATCTTGGCGTTCGACACCGGGTTTCGCGGGAGTGAGATGTACCGCTTGCGGGTTGCTGACATCAACTTTGAAGACAATTGCATCACGGCAATTTCCTACAAAGGAAAGCGGCGCCGCGAACGTCAATTCGATATGACCCTCCGGCTCGCTAACGAACTGCGTAACCTCTGCAAAGATAAACAACCCGGCGATCTGCTGTTCGGGTTTCAGTCCGTGAAACGATCTTTCAATACTGCGAAGAAATTGGCCGGCCTTGCTGACGCTAACTTTCGACTGCACGACGCCCGCCACACGGCCGCAACCAGGATGGTTAAGAAAGGGTTGTCGCTGAGTGAGACTGGAAAACTTTTGGGCCATACTCAACCTAGCACCACATGGCGTTATATGCACGCAGACAAGCAGACGCGAAAGCGAGCGGCTGAGCTTTTAGAAGAAGATGATTAAGCTGCACGTTGCGCCCTGGGACGATTACCTGTCCGCCGTTCGTATTCTTGGATGTCGGTTTCTCTGTAGCGTATTAAGCCTGTCGGCGTTCTCATGAATCCGATCGTCTTATCCTTGCGCCACTTGTGGGCCGTCTTGCGGGTGATTCCCATCATTTCGCAAAACTCCTTCTCCGTGTAATAACGTTTTTCTTCTATCTTGCTCATACCCGCCTCACTTCAACCAAACCCCTTACAGGTTCAGACTCAACTGACCTCTTGGTCTAATAAACACTCCGCATCCATCACGTCTGTCAGTATTCGGCTTTGGCTCCAATTCACTATCAGCTTTCAACTCTGCTAGTCTTGCAGATGCGGTTTGTGGCTTCATATCAAGAGCCGCACAAACTTCTTTGAAAGTAATTCCGTAGCTTCCCATGAACTCTGCGTAACTAATAATTCGCTGGCGATCTACCGCCTTGTGATCATGGACCAGAGCATTGGCAGCTTCTGAGGCTTCATTGCCTCGATGTTTATTTCTGCAAATGTCTGGTAAGACTTGGGCCATGTTTACTGATTCGCCAACTCCAGAATGCTGTCAACATGGCAAGGATGGTCCAACGGACACCAGCATGCAATAAAGTCATACTGCGGCAACGTTGTACGCAAGACATCAAGCGGATGCCCTTGTTTGAACCTTCTGAGCCAAGCATGATGCAAGTCGTAGGCACGCCATCGATATGCGTCCGGCTTCCCATCAAGCAATGAAGGATTCCAAATACCACAAAGTGTGTTGCGAAACAGCGGCAAGGCCAGACCCCCAAACTCTTCAAGCGTGTAGGGGTTGCTGAATAGGCTCGGACGTGTAACGCAGAGTGTTTTGGGCGGCAACTTCGAACCCTTCGTCCGCTTACGCTGAATCCTTTTCGGCTGTGACGTTGTTGCCCTCATGCTGCGTTATCGATCTTCTGTCGTATTTTGAAAGCTGCCTGCTTACTTGCTTTTGCTACTTCAACTCTGTACGGAGCGTGGCCTAGATGAAAGTGAGAACCATACTCACAGCGATATGGGAACAATTGATCGCCACCCATTTCGACAAACTTCCTTGCCGCTGATCGTGCTTCGCCGGCCGTGCGGTATTTGATCTTCCGCTCGCATCTTGATCGTCGTAGATGGCGCTTAGAGCTCATAACTGCCTTTGCTGACTAACACGCGCACGGCGAAGAATTTGATCGATTTGCGGCACAGCATGGCGACCGCAGTGATAGAAGAAGGAAATTCCCTTTGTGTTTCCCGTGTTCCACTCAATCGTCCTGCAGAATTCGGCTTGTGCGCGACAGTCCGCCGATCCGCAGACGATTCTCTTTGAGTCGCGCTTCTTTAACCGTCTGATCGTTCCGTTGCCGTCGCGCTCGTTACCTTTGACGTTCAACCCCGAACGGCGGGGCACATAGTTGCGACACGCTCCGCAGGCGCACGTGCCGACAACGATCGGCTGCTCGGTGCGAATACTTTTGAAGGCGTGCGCCCATTTTGGACAGTGGCAGTTGTCACAACGCGATCTCCATCCCGCAGTGTTGGCGAGTGCTTCATAGAACGCACCGGGCACGGTCTCATAGTGGCTGCTCATGCTGCTGCAAATGCCTTTGCTTTCGGGTATTCGTTCCACTCTTTGCCGTCGAGTACTCGGCCCGCTACCTTCTT